>JAEEGG010000445.1_pt1 | contig 140493 bp, 100 predicted proteins | sample 9134161 | NCBI WGS metagenome assembly JAEEGG01 (sample SAMN16246543, study PRJNA631951) | gut metagenome | biome: gut microbiome; feature: rumen; material: CR-attached | host: Bos | place: Iran: Karaj | collected 2018-10
TGCAAATTCACGCCTAAAAAATGTATAATTTTATAATAAAAATGTCATTTTTTTCGAATTTAGGCAGAATTACATACCTTTTAGGTATTTGTCAGCTTCGATAGCAGCTTTGCATCCGGCAGCCGCAGCGACGATTGCCTGACGATAATGCGGGTCGGCGCAGTCACCGGCTGCAAACACACCGGGTATGTTCGTGCAAGGGCTGTCGCCTTTGACCTTGATATAGCCCTCGGCATCAAGGTCAAGGTAGTCGGCAAAGAGTTTGGTATTCGGCTGGTGACCGATAGCCAGGAAGAATCCGTCGATGGCTATATGACGCTGCTCCTCGTCAGGCAAACCTTTCTTGTAGATCAGGTCTGCACCCTCAACCTTTGTTTCGCCCGTCAGCCGCAGCGTGTTGTGCTCAAACAGCACCTCAATCTTCGGGTTGTCGAACACGCGCTGCTGCATAATCTCCGAGGCACGGAAGTACGGTTTGCGAACGATCATGTACACCTTCTGGCAGAGATTAGCCAGATAGATTGCTTCCTCGCAGGCTGTATCGCCGCCGCCCACCACAGCAACCGTCTTGCCGCGGTAAAAGAACCCGTCGCAGGTTGCGCAAGCGCTCACGCCGCGACCGCGATACTCTTTCTCACTCGGTATACCCAGCCACTTGGCACTTGCACCGGTAGCGATGATGACAGTGTCTGCCTCGTAGAGCGTGCCGTCGTCCGTCCAGACTTTATGGCTCTTGGCGCTTGGCTCTTGGGCATTGGCAAATTCCACTTTCTCCACAATAGCCGAAACGAATTGCGTACCAAAGCGCCCGGCTTGACGACGCATATCGTCCATCATTTGGAACGGTTCAACGCCGTCCGGGTAACCGGGGAAGTTCTCGACCTCGGTGGTTATGGTGAGTTGCCCGCCGAGTTGCGGACCTTCAATCAGTACGGGTTGCAGGTTAGCACGTGAGGCATAGATGGCGGCAGTGTAGCCTGCCGGACCTGAGCCGATGATAAGACATTTCATGTTTTTAGTTTTTAGACAAAAGTCGAAAGAAAAAAGAAAAAAGCCTAATTAGTCTTTGCTCTTTGAGCGGAGCGGTCTTTTATCTTTCAGCAACAAAGCTGCGGTCTCTAATGTTATATTTGTCGGTAATTGTTCCGTTCTCGATGACGAACACACCCGGGTTGGCACGAACGATCGTTTTGAGCATTATGCCGTCGGCAGTGAGGAACATCGCACGATCTATATCAAGGCTATTTGCCTCAATGAACTCCTCTATCTGTTCGTCGGTGGCGGAAGTGAGGATAAATAACGGTACGTCACGTCGCTCTGTCTCGCGGCAAAGTTGCGCAACCTTCGGCAGTTGGCTAAGGTCGGTTTTGCTCAGATCGTACATCACGGCGAGCACAACCTCATCCATCTCCAAGATGTCGTACGTCAGGTCTTCGCCCTCGTAGTCAACAAGAACGAAATCGTGAATCGGAGGTTCGTAGCCCTTGCTGATTAGCTTCGACTGCTGATCGACGAACCGCCACGTGCTGTCGCCACGCGGGTAGTCTTGCAGCGTGAACTCCTGCTCAACGCCGTCTTTCTCATAGATGAGGGTAATGGCGTACTCATCGTGCGGCGCACCCTCAGGAATCTCCATCAACTCCGGTATATTGTTGCCGATCTTGTACGGTCGGAAGTCGATAAGCGGCAGATGGTAATGCGTATAAAGCATCAATCCTCCGGCGAGAGCCAAACCGATGACAACGATGCTGAGTTCCGCCCACCAGACGAAGGTCTGAGGGATATGCCGCTTTGTGCAGAGCAGCACAACGACCAGTGCGGTGAGCACGACATTCTTCCAAAACGTCTGCCAGTTGCTGATCACCAGTGCATCGCCAAAGCAGCCGCAGTCGCTGATCGGGTTCGTCAGGGCGATATAGAGCGTAAGCGGCGTCATCACCGCATAGAACGCCAGAGCCAGCCACGCCGTCAGCCCGGTGCGGATATTGCAGATCATCATTACGCCCAACGTCCATTCGGTCAGAATAAGCAGCACTGCCGCCACCGTCGCCAACGGCAGCAGCGAGGTAAACAACCCGCCGAAAGCGGTGAGGTAGTCCTCGATCTTATAGACCGTACCCAGCGGGTCAACAGCCTTGACGAATCCCGAGAACAGGAACGTCAATGCAAGCAGGGTGCGGGCAATAGAGCCGATGATATGAAGGGATTTTCTCATTTTCGCATTTTCTCATTTACTCAATTGGTCATTGAGTTCCGGAGTGGTCTGGATCAGATAGAACACCGCGTAGTTGAACATATCGAAGTAGTTGCCGTCCGCACCCTCGGAGATCAGCGTCTTGTTGTCGTTCGAGGCGATCTGCTTGTTACGGTTGATCTTCGTGAGGATAATATCGGTGAGCGAGGAGGGCAACATATCCCGCCACGCCTCGCCGTAATCATGGTTCTTGCGTAGCATCAGTGCTTTGGCTTCGGCAACGTACTTGTCGTAGAGTTCGGTCGCCTGCTCGGGCGTCAGATCAATGCTATCGGCAAAACCGTGACGCAACTGGATGATTCCCATCACCGAGTAGTTGATGATGGCGCGCATCTCGCCGGCTATATCTTCGCCCACAAGGTTCACGCCGGTCATCTCCAGCGTGCGCACCCGTTTGGCTTTGATCAGCAGCTGGTCGTTCACCGTCTGCGGACGCATGATACGCCACGACGGACCGTAGTCTTTCATCTTCTTGATATAGATCGTCCGGCATTGCGCCAGAACCTTGTCGTATGCTTCGGCTGTTGTCATGATGCTTATAGTTTTACACCCAGCAGGTTATACACTTCATTACCCCGGATGATTACCACTTGCCCGTTGCGGACAGCCTTCACTGCTGCCACACGCTCCGCTGCAACCGCCTCAACGGCTGTCTGATCATTTCGGGTTGTATAGTGGCTGTAGGTAGATATACCTCCCCATGTGAATGTGATGGAATTCAGGCTGACTGCACCCAGCGCAGAACGAACACCGACATACGCATATTCCCCGGAGATAGTAAGTTCGGTACTCTCACCATCGGCAAACTTGAAGCTTCCCAATTCGGTCAGCGAGCCGTCAAACAACTCCCCGATCGACGTAAACGGAGTATTCTTGCCATACACCTTGATTGTACGGTTAGCCGTCGTGTTGTCGTTCCAATCCACGGTGATCTTCACAATCTTGCCGCCGGAAGTGGTGGTCAGAATACCCGAACCGCTACCTATCGAACGCAACTGTATGGAGTTGTTGCCGCCGGCACTGTTGCCTGCATATACGGCTGGGGAGTTAACCGTCTTCCCGCTCCAGCCGGTATAGGTCGAAGAGGTTACACCGGTGATACTACGGTTCAGCAGATCGTCAATCGTCACATCCGTACCCTCTTCAACGGTGGCAAACACGGCGTAGAACACATCACCTTCCTCAGCCGGATCACCTGCCTGAACGAACTCCGGAGCAGTCGTCTCGCTCGCGTAGTCAGCCGTACGTGTCCAACCTACAAACACCTGTGTGTTGCTCAACGGCGCAGGCTCGTTTTCCGGCAGCACAACTTTGCCCTTGGAGACGGTCGTTGCAAACAACTCGTCACCTACCATCCATGTGAGTTCAAACGGATCAACGGGCTCCTCGATATAGATGAGCTTGATCAACTTGCCGCTCTTGGTAATATTCGTCAGCGGTTTGCCGCTCACGCCCTCCCACGAGTTCGTTGAATTGTACGGCCAGACGTTCTTGGCGCCGCCGCTGCTACCGATCATCGTGCCCGAAGGAATGATCAGGGTGTAACGCGGGTTGTTGTCTGTATTGTTAGGCGCATTCTGCGTCCAAGCGGATGAACTGAAATTCACCTTCCAAATCAACATGCCCGATGCGGGCACATAGGTATCCCAACCGCTCTTTTGGCGGTTCTCTATATAGTAGTTCAGACCTTCCTTGGTCGCTTTCTCCAGCTTGCCGGAAGTGTTGATCTGATAGACATTATGCTCAGCTGTTCCGTTGGCGTAGAGCGTCAGCGCTGCCCCTTCCGAACCAAGGTTCACGGGAGTGAGCCAGCCCATAAAGTATTTCTCCCACGCGCTGTAGTTCGGCGGGCAATGACAGCCGCCGTTGTACCCGCCGCCATCCATTATATCCCACTCATTCGGGGTTAACCGGTTATTATAGTTTGTGCCGTACTGCGTATCATAGAAGTCCGGCAAACCAATCACGTGTCCGAACTCATGGCAGAACACACCGTTACCGGTACGGGCTCCGGTCGAGCCGTTCAACTCCTGCGACATAGCGTAGTTGTCCAGATACTTGCCGTCAAGCTTTGTGTCCGATTTCGAATAGACCGAATAAGTCCCATAACCTTTATACTGGATAATAGTCTGCACGCTATAGTTATGCGGCCATATGGTACTGGCTCCACCGCCGTCGGCTTCACCTTTGCCGGCATAGATGACATATACGAAATCTACATAACCGTCGTTGTTCCAGTCGTAGTTGGCAAAGTCCAAATCAGAGTACTGCCCGTTGGCAAGGATACATGCCTCTATCACGGCATCCGTAGCGTACTTGTCGTTGCCCTGCGAACTATTCTGTCCGTAGTAACTCCGCTTGTTGCTCAGAGTCACCGGACCATATACGTCAAACACCGGCTGGTATTGTCCGGCTGACTGATCTTTGAAATACTGCGCAGCCGACCCGTAACCGCCATTCACCTGGCAGTCAACGGCATTGATCAGCGAGTCCATAACATCGTGGTCGTTCGTCGATTTGAACTTCACATCCGAGAAGTTAACCAGAATAAGCAATCCACGCGGAGCGGGATAAGGCGATGTACCCACGTCGGTTTTGGCGCGACGTTGCTGGGCGGCTGCGGCACGACGGGCAAGTTGCTCGGTGCGGGTAACGGCTGCAGGGGCAAACACACCCTCAGCCTCCTCATAATACACTGTCCCCTGGGCATCCTCGTACCAGTGCGCATACTCGTCACCGGCGAGAGTAAGGGTCAAAACCGAGCCGTCAGGCTGTTGATAGTCGTGGAACACACGACGTGCCGGTATCGCCATCGATGCCAGACTGATTGTCATCACGACAAACAATAATAGATATTTTTTCATGACCTATATATAATTTTGAATTTTCAAATCTCAAATCTTCAAATCTTCAATGCCCGTCAGGCATTGCTCGCCTGTCAGCATATTTTTGAGCATCACTTTCCGTTCTGCCAATTCATTGCTGCCGATGATCGCCACATACGGGATATGTTTGGCATCGGCGTACGCCATCTGGCGCTTCATCTTCGTGGCTTCGGGATAAACCTCTACGCGCATTCCTTTTCTGCGCAGCTCGGTTGCACACTGCATGGCAAATCGCAGTTCATCCTCGCCAAAGCAGGCAAACAGCAGCTGCGTCGTCGATTGCAGATCTTCGGGATAGAGATTCAGTTCCGTCAGCACATCATAGATGCGGTCGGCACCGAACGATATACCTACGCCCGACACATCCGGCAAACCGAAGATACCCGTCAGGTTGTCATAGCGACCGCCACCGGTGATCGAGCCCATCTGCACATCCAGCGCCTTCACCTCGAATATCGCACCCGTATAATAGTTCAACCCGCGAGCGAGACACAAATCCAAATCAATTGGCAAATTACAATTGACAAATGACAAATGATTGAAGATCCTCTCCAACTCCTCAACACCTTTCAGTCCGACCTCACTGCCGGCGAGGATCGTGCGCAGTTGTGCAAGTTTCTCTCTGTTATCGCCACTGAGGTTGAGGATGGGTTGCAGTGCTGTCACAGCCTGCTCGCTCAGTCCACGCTCGCGCAACTCTTCGTTGACCTTATCCACGCCGATCTTGTCCAATTTGTCGATCGCCACGGTGATATCAATCATCTTGTCCGGCGCACCGATCACTTCGGCGATGCCGGCAAGCACCTTCCTGTTATTGATGTGCAGACTCACGCGGATTCCCAGACGGCGATACACCTCTTCCACGATCTGAATCAGCTCAACCTCCGCCAGCAGACTGTTCGTGCCTACCACATCCACATCGCACTGATAGAACTCTCTGTATCTGCCCTTCTGCGGACGGTCGGCACGCCATACAGGCTGGATCTGGAAACGTTTGAAGGGAAACTGTATCGTGTCCCTGTGTTGCACCACGTAGCGCGCAAACGGTACGGTCAGGTCATATCTTAGACCTTTCTCCGGAGCCTCAGCAGCCTTCTCACCGGAGTTCTGGATGCGGAACAGCAGTTTGTCACCCTCCTCGCCGTACTTGCCCATCAGTGTGGACATCAGCTCCATTGCCGGCGTTTCGATCTGTGCAAATCCATACAACGCGAACACCTCGCGGATGGTCGAGAAGATATAATTCCTGCGTGCCATCTCCAATTGCGAGAAGTCACGCGTTCCTTTGGGTATAGCGGGTTTTTGTGCCATTATTTTTAGTATTCAGTTTTCAGTATTCAGGATTCAGTTTTCAGCCGAATAGTTTCTTATAGATTTTATCTGTTGCTCCTAACTCGGATTCGACGTAATCAGAAGCTTTTTTGCCTATTTCCTCATGTCGGACGAGGGCTTCGTCCATCGCGGCTTTGAACTCGGCATAATTGCGTACCGGGAATCCTCCGCCTGCATCGATCAGCGCACACGCTTCGCGGAAGTTCTTGTAGTTCGGTCCGAACAGTACCGGCAACCCGAACACCGCCGCCTCGATCGTGTTGTGAATGCCCACACCGAATCCTCCGCCTATGTACGCCACTGTGCCGTAGCGGTAGATCGACGACAGCAGTCCTATCGTATCCACCACCAGCACGCGCACGGCATCGAGGTTATTGATCGTCGCTTCCGTCAGGCGCACATACCGTCCCTCAAACTGCTGGAAGATCTGATGCAGGTGCGCCTCGTGGATCTCGTGCGGCGCAAGCACCAGCTTCACGTCGGGGTGCTCATGGATGTACCGCGCCAGCAACTTCTCATCAGGCTGCCAGGTGCTGCCCGCGATGATAATCTTATCACTGCTTTCCACAAACCGCGCTACTTGCGGTATGTCCTTCGGAGTCTGCGCTATAGCATGCACACGGTCAAAACGCGTGTCACCGGCTACCTCTACTCTCTCTATTCCATGCTCGTGCAATAATCGTGCCGAAGCCTCGTCTTGCACGTACAATGCCGTGAACAGTCGCAACAGATTCAGGTACGGCTTACCCCACCAGCGGAAGAACGCCTGTTTCTCGCGGAAGATCGACGATATGCTGTACGTCTTCACGCCGCGCCGGTTGAGTTCCCGCAGGTACGCCGGCCAGAACTCGTACTTGACGAATATCGCCACGTCAGGCTTGACTACATCAAGGAACATCCGCGCGTTCCTGCGCGTGGCAAACGGCAGGTAGGTCACCGCATCCGCCTTGTCGTAGTCCTTCCGGAGCTCGTACCCCGAAGGGCTGAAAAAGGTCAGCACAATCTCTATGCCGGGTTTCTCGCGGCGCAAACGCTCGATAATCGGTCTTGCCTGCTCAAACTCCCCGACCGACGCCACGTGAATCCATATCCGTTGTTGCTTGCTGGATTTATGCGGTAACTTCAGCCGCAAGGCATCCGTCGCCTGCCGCTGACCGTGAAACAGCATCCGGGCTTTCCTGTGCCCGAACAACCCCGCCAGCCATATCAAAAATATATATAGGTGCATTATTCAATTATAAACTTTCAACTCTTAACTTTCGAACTTCTCTCAACTCTAAACTCTCAACACTCAACTAAAAATATCATCTTTCAACTTTTATCAAAAAAAGCCTACAAATATACAACTTTTTTTTGGAATTTCCAAATATTTGTTGTAAATTTGTGCAATTTTTTGAAAAAATATGAAATTTGAAACCATAAATTTGAAATAATCGTGCCCGTAAGGGCTAAGAAATCATAAATGATAAATATTCTTTCTATCGAATCCAGTTGTGACGACACCTCCGCGGCAGTCATCCGCGACGGACTGCTCCTGAGCAACGTCACCGCCTCGCAGTCCGTGCATGAGGAGTTCGGCGGCGTCGTACCCGAACTTGCCAGCCGCGCGCATCAGCAGAACATCGTTCCCGTGGTCGATGCTGCGCTTCGTCGTGCCGGAGTGGACAAACGCGAACTCTCCGCCATCGCCTTTACCCGCGGACCCGGACTGCTCGGCAGTCTGCTCGTCGGCACATCGTTTGCCAAGGGGTTGGCATTGAGCCTGAATATTCCCCTCATCGAAGTCAATCACCTGCAAGGACATGTCATGGCGCACTTCGTTCATCCTGCCGACTCGATGATCGCCGCCAACCCCAAACTCCAAGGCATTGAGTTCCGTCATCCTGCCTTCCCCTTCCTCTGCCTGCTCGTCTCCGGCGGCAATAGCCAGATCGTCCTCGTCGACAACATCAAACGCGAAGCTTCAAAAGACATCAAACGCGAAGCTTCAAACGACATCAAACGCGAAGCTTCAAACAACATCAAACGCGAAGCTTCAAACAACATCAAACGCGAAGCTTCAAACAACATCAAACGCGAAGCTCAAACGCAAAACCATACACCATCCATGACCATCCTCGGGCAAACCATCGACGACGCTGCCGGCGAGGCGTTCGACAAGTGCGCCAAGGTGCTCGGACTGCCCTACCCGGGCGGACCGTGGGTCGATAAGCTCGCACAACTCGGCGATGCTACCCGCTACCCCCTCGCCAAACCGAACATCCCGGGCTATGACTACTCGTTCTCGGGACTGAAAACATCGTTCCTCTACTCCCTGCGCGATCAGATGCGAGCCGAAGGTGTGGAAACCATCGACGAACTCGCCGCCAAAGTGCCGAACTTGCGCGAGGACTACTGTGCCGCCTTGCAGACCACGGTCATCGATATACTCATGCGCAAACTCAAGCGTGCCGCCAGCGACCTCGGTATATGTCAGGTCGCCTTAGCCGGAGGCGTAAGCGCCAACTCCGGACTGCGTGCCGCCATGCTCGATTATGCACGTCGCTACCATTGGCAGGCATTCATCCCGCCGTTCTCCTTCACTACCGACAACGCCGCCATGATCGCCCAAGCCGCTTACTACAAGTTCCTCGACGCCGACTTCTGCCCCATCGATGCCGTCCCCTACGCCAAAACAACAATTTAAGTTTGCATAATGATTCCGTCCGTTCAATGTGAAGTTTAGAACGCGACCATCACGGGACCATCTTCCGAGAACATTACTTTCAGAACTATCTGGCACAACACGAGCGACTCATTATTTGAGCCGCTCGCTGTTAATTGACCGTTATAGGGGTTTAGCAACCTGCTTATATATAGTTTTCACCAACCGATTATTCTTTAATTATCCGCTTATCTTCTCCTTTTGCGTCGGCTCGGAAACTTCCCGTCATATCGCACGCAGTCCAGCCCGTACATCAGCAAGCCGCCTGCAACCACCGTCAGCACCAGTCCACACGGCTGCTTTTTTGTGCCTAAACAGAAAAAAATCACCTTGCTCGCGAAAAAAGGACGGTTAATTGTTGCAAATTTAAAATATTTTTTGTACCTTTGCAGCCGCAAATAGAATATATCGAAATACCATGTTTTTTCAAAGCAGTGTCATCAAGAAGTACCTCGCAGCACTCAACAACGAGCAAGTAACTAAGGCGTGGGAAGTGTACAAAGCGTATTTCCTCAACCCCGAAATCCAGGACAACATCCGTTCATCGAAAGAGGAGCAGTTTCAAGAAGGTTTCCTGCGTGAACTCTTCGTCAAAGTCTTTGGCTACACACTCAACCCCTCGCCGAACTTCAACCTCATCACCGAGCAGAAGAACGAAACCGACGCCAAGAAAGCCGATGGCGCTATCCTGCGTAATGACAAAGTGATCGGTGTCATCGAACTCAAAGACCACAAGACTACCGACCTCAGTCACGTTGAGCGCCAAGCATTCGGTTACAAGAGCCAGCACAAAGACACGCGCTATGTCGTTATCTCCAATTTCGAGAAACTGCGTTTCTATATCGACAACGCGGTCGAGCATATCGAGTGGAATCTGTTCACACTCACCGAAGATGATTTCCGCCTGCTCTATTTCTGCCTCGCGTGGTCGAATATAGGTGCCGACCTGCCGCTCAAAGCCAAGCAGGAGAGCGTCAGCAACGAAGACCAAATCACCCAACAACTCTATCGCGATTATTCCGCTTTCAAGCGTGAGATCTTCGCCGACATACTTGCCAACAACACCGACGAGAATACACTCAAAGAGCATATCCTGCTTCTCTTCCGTAAGACCCAGAAACTGCTCGACCGGCTACTGTTTATCTTCTTCGCAGAGGACTGCGGACTACTACCACCCAACTCAATGGTTGAGATACTCAAACAATGGGAACAACTCAAGGAGATGGATGAGTACAAACCGCTCTACAGCCGCATCAAGAAGTATTTCGGCTATCTGGATACCGGTTACCAAGGCAAGAAATACGAGATCTTCGCTTACAACGGCGGGCTGTTCAAACCCGACGAGGTGCTCGATCAGATAACGATCAGCGATGATATCCTCGCCCGCTTCACCCGCAAACTTGCCGACTACGACTACTCGACCGAGGTCGATGTCAACATCCTCGGACATATCTTCGAGAACTCCCTCAACGAGATTGAGGAGGTCACCGCCCAAATCAACGCCGGTGAGGTGCCTACCGTTAGCAAACGCAAACGCGACGGTGTGTTCTATACCCCGCAGTATATCACCAAGTACATCGTCGAGAACACTGTCGGTCGGCTCTGCGCCGAAAAGAAAGCCGAGATGGGCATCGATGAAGCCGAATATTTCGCTGACAAAAACCGCCAGATGACAACCAAGAAACGCCTGTTGGAGCGTTTGGAAGCCTACCGCCAGTGGCTGCTTGATATCACGATCTGCGACCCCGCTTGCGGTTCGGGTGCGTTCCTCAATGCCGCGCTCCAGTTCCTCATGGCTGAACACAAGTTGCTCGATGAGATGTACGCCAAGGTTACCGGCGGAAGCATTGTCTTCCAAGAGACAGAGAACAGCATCCTCGAGAACAACCTCTACGGCGTGGATATCAACGAGGAGAGCGTCGAGATTGCCCGTCTCGCTCTGTGGCTTCGTACCGCTAAACCCCACCGCAAACTCAACTCCCTGAACAACAACATCAAGTGTGGCAACTCCCTCATCTCCGATCCCGACATCGCAGGCGACAAAGCCTTCAACTGGCAACAAGAGTTCCCCCAAGTCTTCGCCAAAGGCGGCTTCGACATCGTCATCGGCAATCCGCCGTATGTACAGTTGCAATCAATGGGAGAGATGAGCGATGTCTATGCACAATGCGGGTATGAGGTATATAATAAGAGTGCCGACTTGTATTGCCTATTTACCGAGCGTGGATATAGTCTTTTGAAAGAAGGCGGATATCAGTCCTTTATTATGCCGAATAAGTGGATGTTAGTGGCTTATGGCAAAGAACTCCGCCGCTTTATGGCTAATACAAACTTACAACAGATAGTTAACTTTGGAGATGTGCAGTTTTTTGAAGGAGCGACCACATATCCTTGTATCTTTATAACTAAGAAAGGTGGTAAACATAATGATGTAGAGGCTCTATCGCTAAGTCAAAAAAATTATCACGGCGACTTCATTAACGAAGTTAAAGCAGGTCTTGAATTATTCCCTCACGATGAGTTTGGCGATGCTGAGTGGAGTATCCAACCACGTGCCCATCTTAACATCCTTAAAAAGATGAAGCAGGGCACACCGCTTAAAGAATTGCCGATAGAAATCAATTATGGTCTCAAAACTGGCTATAATGATGCATTCTTTATTGATGAAGAAATACGCGGACGTTTAATTAATGACGACCCTAAGAGTGCCGAATTAATCAAACCTCTGATGCGTGGACGTGATATTACAGCGTGGTATTCTTCTAATGAAGGGCTATATATCATTAATCCACACAATGGGATACCAAGTCGAAATATTCCACCCGTGAATATTGAAGGTTATCAGGCAATTAAGAGATATTTAGATCAATACATTGATAAACTCTCCAAGCGTTATGATAAAGGAATTACTCCGTATAATTTAAGAAATTGTGACTATATTGAGGAATTTGCCAAGCCCAAAATAATTTATCCTAATATGACCTCTGTATTCCCATTCACATACGACGAAAAGGGATATTTGGGCAATGACAAAACTTTTATCCTAACAGCAAAAGATGATTCAATTAGTCTGAAATTCCTAACGGCTATATTTAACTCCAAATTGTGTAAGTTATGGATTTGGTATAACTGTCCTGAATTGCAAGGTGGCACGCGTGAAATACGCAAGGTCTATTTTGAGAATTTCTGTATCCCAAACTGCCCCGACCAACAACCCTTCATCACCCTCGCCGACCTCATGCTGTCCCTCAATCGTGATCTCCAAGCCAAGCGCGCGAGGTTCTTGCGCAGGTTGCAGGACAACCTGCCAGACATCAAGATCACCGGCACTCTGGAATCCTTCGATACCCTCGATTTCGCAGGCTTTGTTGCCGAACTCAAAAAACAGAAAATCAAACTTTCCCTCGTTCAGCAAGACGAGTGGGAGGATTATTTCCGCGACTACAAAGCCGCCTGCAATGACCTCACAGCTCAAATAGCCGCCACCGACCGCGAGATAGATGAGCGGGTATATCAACTCTACGGGCTGACGGAGGATGAGATTAAGGTTATCGAAGGCTAACCCCGAATATGGAGATTACGAAACCGGCATACTACAACGAGACGAAACACTCGATGCATCGGCGATGCGACGGGTGGGATTACAAGGGGCGAGGCATATATATGCTCACGCTGGCTGTTGAGGGCAGAATGCCCCTCTTAGGCAAACTCATGGGCAAGGAAGCAGAGGCGGCATATATAGAGATGTCAGACTTGGGCAAAGTTATCGCCCAAGAAGTAGAGAATATACCAAGCCACTATCCGCAGATACGCGTGCTATGCAAGCAGGTGATGCCCGATCACCTGCATTTTGTACTATTTGTACAAGACCCGCTTCCGGTGCATCTGACAAGTGTAATCACCGGATTTAAGACCGGATGCAGCCGCGCGTTTTGGCAACTATACCCCGCTCATGAAATCGCGGGCACAGAACACCCAATGGGCACAGAACTCTCCGTAATCACAGCCGCCCCCGGAAAAGAGGTGTCATGTGCTGCCGATTTCCATGAGGCAGTTAATTGCCGTAACCCCAAGAGACCGGGGCTATGGGAAGCCGGATACAACGACCGTATACTATTTCACGATGGTCAGTTGGATGCCATGATCCACTACGTCCACGACAACCCTCGCCGCCTGTGGCTCAAGCGCGCTAACCCCGACCTGTTCCGCATTCGTCGCCAGACCATGGTTGCCGGCGTCGAGTGTACCACGCTCGGCAATATGTTCCTCGCCGAGCGCCCACAGCGCACCCTGCTGCAATGCTCACGTAGCCTATCCCAAGCCGAGATCGACGCCAAGCGCGAAGCCTGCCTCGCTGAGGCTGACAACGGCACCGTGTTCATTAGTGCCGCCATCTCCGAGGGCGAGAAACAGATCAGCCGCGCTCTGCGCCGCGCAGGTTACCCGATGATCATCCTGCTGCAAGACGGGTTCCCCAAGCCCGGCGACCCGCATGAGCGCTACTACAAACCCGGTGGCGAATATTTCGAAGCCTGCGCCAACGAACAACTCCTGCTTATTGAGCCATCACAAGCGCTGCTCGACGCACCCGAGGTTGAAGCTGCCGTCTATCGCAAGGCGCACGATATACCGCATAGCTCCCAACGCTACCGTTTCCTCGCACTTAACGTCATCGGCTGGATGATGCAAACCTAAAGCACATACATCACTAACCTGTCCGCTTCCGAAAGGAGGCGGATTTTTTTTGTGCCCGAATATTTTTAACACCTAAAATAATACAATCATGAACAAAACACAACTTCAAATCATTCTTCGGCTTATTAAAGCCACGCAAAGCCTTACATCACAACTAACTGACGCACTCGCCCACCTCAGGGAGTACGTGCAGTCGTTGCTTAACACCGCACAGCCAATTGACGCTGAACGACGCTGGACGTTTCCGAAAGACACCTACACCGTGCTGGCTATCTGGCTGCTCTATGACCCGATAGCGCATGAGTTATTCCCCGTGAACGCCAGAAAGAGTTGGGCGCAACTGGCTCTGCCTGCTGCTGTTCGCGATAATGTTCGCAGCGCTGGCAATCGGTCTGAGTAGCTGCAAAGCCTGGCGAACCATCACCACCACGGCAACCTACAGCGCTGCCCCGGACAAATCCGGCAACCCCGTCACCACGATTCAGACCAAGACAGTCGAGGAGTACACGGGAGTAAAAAAGAATTGAGGTTCATCACGAACCTCAATTTATTTCCAAATGAAACGAATTATCTCTATAACCCTATCTTTGCTGCTGAGTGTCAGTTTATGGGCATTAGATTAGAATATAGACTCAATGATTTTGTCTACAATCTCATCAAAATAGGGCTGACGAACTCATGTTAAACGTATTTTGCAATAAATGACTCCATGTTACGACGTGAGGTATAGAGCGCAGCCTCTCGCAAGCGGCGGTGCTCATCAAGCGATTCCTGATTGACAAACAAACCGCTTGCCAACAGGTTATTCAACATACGACGCGAAGCAGCGTTATGCTGGTCGTATTGTAATGTAACCGTACACATAATAGTTTCTTTTTAATTTCGCTGCAAAGTTACGAAAATATTTTGAAATTTGCAAATATTTTTACTCTTTTTGCCAAAAATAAAGAAGAATACTGATTTTTATTGCACAGAAATTTGCATAAATGCAAAAAAATTCGTACCTTTGCACGAAATTTGAATTGCAATAGATATGAAACGAATTATCTCTATAACCCTAACATTGCTGCTGAGTGCCAGTTTATGGGCAGCAAGCAAGCGGCAAACGGTTATCTTCGACGTCGATCTGCATTGCCAGGCGTGCATCACGAAGATCGAAAAGAACATCGCCTTTGAGCGCGGTGTGAAAGACCTGGTATGCAACCTGGACGAGAAGACCGTAGCCGTGACCTACGATCCTGCCAAAACCGACATCAAACGTCTGCAAGCCGCGTTCGCGAAGATCAACAAACCCGCGAAAGTGCACGGCGAGACGCAGGAATCCGACCAAGCAGAGCAACCCGAGCAGCAGGAACACCCGGATGCACAGACCGGCGCATCACTACAAAGGGAATAACAACCATGACAGACGACGGCAAAGCGCTCTGGATCAACTGGATGAGTGACGGGAGGAACGCTCGCACACGCCAGCGCAAACCGCCTCGCGAGGTGCGGTTCTGGACGGATGGCGTGCACGAAAGCACCCAAACCCTGCTCACCGAGTACCTGCGCGAGAGAGAGCACCAGCCGCTGCACTATGCCAGCGTATCGGCTGCCGTTTATGCACTCAGGCAGTTAGGATACGTGCGCCGCACAATCACCGAGAAAGATATACTCACATGGCTGAGCAATAACCTCTCGCACGACTACTCCGCCCAAGCCAACGCCCACCGATTCCGCAACATATGGAGCGAATACGGGCGATACAAACCGGCTATCAAGGCTGAGGTCAACGAACTCGCCCAACTCGGTATCACGGCATTTGAGAGAAGTTGAGTGTTGAGAGTTGAGTGTTGAGAGAAGTTGAGAGTTGAGTGTTGAGAGAAGTTGAGAGTTAAGTACCTGCGGGCGATCGGTCAATGATGGAAGATTTACGAAAACAAATAGCGCCTTACGAGGGGATCATCCGGTTTGTAGTAGCGATGCTGGCTGCAAACTGGTTTTGGAAACTGACGGTGATAGGCGACGAGTACGGCTATGGTGCAGTCACATGGTTCGGGCTGGATCTGACATGGCAATTCGACCGGTTGTGCGATCATATAGCCGGTGCGGTATATACGATGCTCGAATGGTGCGGGCAAGTAGTGACGCTGACCGACGGCAATCATCTGCGCTTCACCGAGACGGGCGCAGGCACAGTGATTGTGTGGGGCTGCACGGGCATCAAACAGTCGTTCATATGGCTGGTGATCATGCTGGCGGCACGCGGCAGATGGCAGGACAAACTATGGTACATACCTGTAGGCTGGCTGTTCGCGTACGCGTTCAATATATTCCGAATCTTCATGGTGGCACTGCTGACCAAGAACCACCCCGAGTGGTTTGAGCTGCTGCACACCTATCTGTTCAAATATCTATTCTACGGATTTTTCTTCCTGCTTTGGCTGCTGTACGATGAGCGTATAGCACGGAAGTAAAAAAGCCGCTGCCCTGAGGGGGACAGCGGTTTTTTTAGTTTGAAGCTGCGCGTTTGATGCTTCGCGTTTGATGCTGCGCGTTTGATGCTTCGCGTTTGATGCTGCGCGTTTGATGCTGCGCGTTTGAATTAGCGTACCACCTGGCCTTGTACGGTGTACATCTTACCGTCACGGATCAGGTAGAGTTGGTCGTTGATGAGCACCTTGGTGGTCACGGTCTGAGCCGAGGTATTATCAACACCTGTCGCTACTTTGCGAATCGGACGGAGCATCAAACGATCGTTGAACGTACCCTTCTCCGAGTAGATTGTAATGCTCTCGTCCAGGTAGTATGCGCGATCGGTGAGTGCATCATAGAGCTCGTACTCATCGGCGAATACCGGCATATTGATGTCGATATCACCGGCATTGAGCATCATGAAGCCCAGACGCATATTGTCGTCACCTGCCGGGCGAACCATCTGTGCGCACTGGATGTTGTCCACATCGAGGAAGTACATCTGAATCGGAGCCGATTCGGTGATGAACTTCGATGCATCGCGACCCGCCTCGTACTTAACGCTGGAGTTAGCGCGGAAGATAACGCGTGACTTGTCGGTATAGCCGCCTGCTGTAGCCTGGATATCGATGCGGCTGTTCTCGGCAACCTGCGGAGCACGTGCGGGAGCAGGGTTATTGCCACTGTTGAACGTCAACTGACCTGCGCCGGTGGTCTGGATAAAGAATGCCTGCAACGGTTGGAGGCGGAAGTCGCCACTGGTGATGCGAACGTTGTCGTAGCCCGTGCCGTTCCAGATGGTAGCGGTAGGCTCGTCTGTGCCGGTTACTACGATATTCTCAGCACCTATCTCAGCGTTGATCGGGTTACCTACGAAGTTCCAGTTAGCGTTCTCGGAGTGAACAGACTCGTATGCACTCAGGGTAGTTGTAACGCCGGTCTGGTTGATATTCTCAGCATAAACATTCAGGCGCAGACGACCTGCAATAGAGCTGTAGATGATAAATCCTTTCTTGGCTTCGCTGGGCACTATTCTCTCCCAACCGGAACGTGATGCAGCACGAACAGCACCGTCATACGTACCCCACGAAACATCTGAAAGTTCGCTATAGTTGAACTCTGTCAACTGCCATTCACCGCCTGCCGTCTTCTCGGGCAAGCAGAGGAAGTTCCACTGGTTAGCAGCAATCTCTATATCCACATGCGAGTCGCCATAGATAGCGGTAAAGACTGTATCGCTAACGATGATCGCAGTACGCTCAGCCGACTGCTCGCCATCCTGCCAACGGAGGAAGTGACGATCGTCGTTGTCCTGAGCATAGAGGCTGATCTCTGTGCCGTAATTAGCCTCTTGATGCGATGTATCGTTATCCAAAATAATCATTACATGATAGAGGATCGCCTCTTGGGTATATTGGGCTGTATAGCGTGCGTCAGCAGTTGCTGCAGCAAGCTCCGGAGCCCAACCTACGAACGTGAATTTCTGACCTTCCACCTCGGGACGGGTAGGCTCTTCACCGCGGAACTGCGGCATCGTGCCGTGCTCAAGCGTATCGCGTTGGAGGAGTGTCTCATCCCAATCAAAGAACGATATTACGTACGAATTCACCTCGAACAGAGCCTGGAAGGTTGAATCGCTTACGATGATCACAAGACGCGGGTTATCAGTCTCGCCATCGCTCCACTGCTTGAAGTGATCGCTCTCAGCAGCTGTAGCGAGCAGCTCGAGTTGGTCGCCATAATGCGCAGTGATAACGCTATCACGCTCGTACTGCAGGAAGTGAACGGTGAACTCAAGATCCTGGCTGGTGAACTGAGCGATATACTGTGCATCTTCCGTTACAGCCACCGGTTCGGGAGCCCAGCCGGAGAAGGTATATTCGATACCTTCCGCCGTTTCGCGAACAGGATCGTTGCCGTGGTACTCGGGCATTGCACCGTACTCGAGGCTATCGGTTTGCAGCACCTCGTCGTTCCAGTTGAGGAACTTGATCTCGTACTTGTTGACGATCGTATCCCACACAGCCGTATAGGTCTGCGGACCTGTAACCTGAGTTATCTCAGGACTCCAGCCTTGGAAGGTGAAGGTGTATTGAGCTGTGTTCTCTCTGTAGGGAGGATCGGGCTCACTCACCTCGTCGCCATAGTAATACTGACCGGACGTTACAGCCGTGCCATTATCATCAACGAACGCGATCACGTACTTATCGCGCTGATAGAGTGCAGCGAGTGTCATCGACTCGTTGACTGCAATACGGCGCGTTTGCGACTCATTCTGATCGCTCCAAGTAAAGAACGTGTAGCCGGGAATAGGCAGTGCGGCAATTTCCGCTGTGTCACCTGCGTTATACACACCGCCGCCGGTTGGCGTGTAGCCCTGAATGGTGTCTTCCTGGCTCTCAACGTCAGCTGCATAAAGGAGCAGATCAACCTTGAGCTCACCGGGATCGCCCGGGAAGTCCTGCGCCTTAACGGCTGCTACGGACAGAATGCCAAGTACGGCAAATAAGGTAAAAATCTTTTTCATATGATTGAAATTTAACAATTTAATGCAAAATTAAAAATGCAAAATTAAAAATTATTGCCTTAATGTAACAGATAGGTTTGTCCGGCTTGGATCACAATGCCGCGGTAGGTTGCATCGACCCGCAAACCGAGGATATTGTACATCGGCGCATGGATGTCGAGTTCGCGCCAAACCTTTACATTCTCCACGGCATCGTAGTCGTCATTCTTTGCCGTAAGATCGAACTCCGTAACTGCTTCCGGGCCATCCTCCGTATTGACGTACAAGCAATTCATCATATCATCGCCACCATCAGAGCCCGGAATAGGTCCGTACATAGCATCCGACGGCGATACATCGACCTTGTTGAAGTCCGTTGAGCCAAAGCCTGAGAGTGCCGGACCGCCCGTCTCATCGAGCTTGATGATCTTCCGGACATAACGGCGCACAGCAGTCGCTGTGCCGACGGAACTGACGTGCATGTTAACCGACTCGAAGGTGATATTTGCCTCAGGCACACCGATGATAGGTACTGCACCGACTATGTCGAGCAAGCCATCGCCGGTGATGACAATATCCGATATCGAAGAGATAATCGTATCCGCCGTGATAGACGACGTATCACACACCTCAATCACCAGCGGGTCAGAGCCAAAGTAACTGATGACAGGCGAGTTGCTCAAGGTGTCCTCGTAGTTGGCAGACGAGATAGTCAGCACGTTCTCCACCGTATTATAGGTCATCGTTGAGTCGCCTTCCGGGCTGACGTCAATAATCTCCGGCACAACCGCTGTTGTGTCGTCGGGATCAGGCGTAATAGTATCACCCATAATAATCACAACAGGAGGCACATACACCAATGTCCCCGGGTCATCGGGGAAAGGCGGCACCTTCGTTGTGTCCGGCTCATCCGACGATTGCGCCATTACGGACACAAGCGGAAACGCCAGCAACAGCAGGCAAATAAACAAAGTATGAAAAGCTCGTGTTTGCATACGAAATAGGATTTGTGAGGTTACTCCTATGCATTTTCGCCACAAAGGTACAAAAAATAAATGAAAAATGCAAATATTTTATAAAATATTTTATTTTTATTGCGAATTATTTGCTTTTTTGGCTTAAATTTCGTAAATTTGCACCACAAAAAGTTGAGAGTTGAGTGTTGAGAGAAGTTCGAAAGTTAAAAGTTGAAAGTTAAAAGCATTATGAACATAGCAGGAATTATAAGCCGGAGATTGGGAATCGGCGAGAAACAAGTGCAAGCGGTGATCGGATTGCTGCATGAGGGTGCGACTATACCGTTTATTGCGCGATACAGGAAGGAACGTACGGGTTCGCTGGACGAGGTTCAGATTGCACAGATCGAGGCAGAGAACAGTCGTCTGGAGGAGTTGGAGCAACGCAAGCAGACCGTATTGAGCACGATAGAGGAGCAAGGCAAACTGACCGATGAACTGCGTGCACGAATAGAGGCGTGCGAAGACGGCGTGGAACTCGAAGACATCTACCTACCCTACAAGCCGCACCGCAAGACACGTGCCGACAAAGCGCGTGAGGCAGGGCTACAGCCGCTCGCCGACCTGCTGATGCGTCAGGACGGTCGAACGGACGTACGCCGCGAGGCGCAAAAGTACGGCAACGCGGATGACGCATTGCAAGGTGCGCGGGACATCATAGCCGAGCAGATAAGCATCGACGAGCGTTCGCGTAATGCCGTGCGGCGGGAGTTCAGTTATACGGCGATGATCCGCACAAAGGAAGTAAAACAGCTCACGGAACAGCGCGCACAAGAGGCGATGAACTACCGCGAGTACATGAAGGTCGAAGAGCCGCTCAAGCGCATCAGTTCGCACCGGCTGTTGGCAATACGGCGCGCTGAAAACGAGGGATTTCTGCGCGTGGATATATCCTGCGATGAGGAAAAAGCACTGGACAAACTGGCACGGCTGTGGCTGAGGAACAACACAGATGCCGCCTACCAGGTGGAGCTGGCGATGGAGGACAGTTACAAACGATTGCTCAAGCCTGCCATAGAGACGGAAGCAGCCGCAGCGGCGAAAGAGAGAGCCGACAAAGAAGCCATCCGCGTGTTTGCCGACAACCTGAGGCAACTGCTGTTGGAAAACCCTCTGGGACAGAAGCGTGTGTTAGCTCTCGATCCGGGATTCCGTACGGGCTGCAAGTTGGTGTGCCTGTCAGCACAAGGCGATCTGCTCTATCACACAGCAATCTACCCTCACCCACCCGTAAACAAACGCAGCGAGGCGGAGGCAATCCTACTGAAGGCAATCAAAGACTACCAAATTGAGGCCATAGCCATCGGCAACGGTACTGCGAGCAGGGAAACGGAAGCGTTTGTGAGATCAGCAATCAGCAGTCAGAAATCAGATGTCAGTGTTTTTGTGGTGAGCGAGAACGGGGCATCGGTGTATTCGGCATCGAAGATAGCACGTGAGGAGTTTCCGGATGAGGATGTGACGGTTCGCGGAGCGGTGAGCATAGGTCGCAGACTAATGGATCCGTTAGCGGAACTGGTGAAGATCGACCCGAAGAGCATAGGCGTAGGGCAGTACCAGCATGACGTGGATCAGACGGAACTAAAGAAGAGCCTGGATCAGACGGTGGAGAGCGTGGTGAACTACGTGGGCGTGGATGTGAACACAGCAAGCAAACACCTGCTGACGTATATATCGGGCGTGGGTTCGACGCTGGCGCAGAACATCGTCAATTACAGAGCCGAGAACGGCGCGTTTGCCGATCGGAAAGCACTGATGAAAGTGCCCAAATTGGGCGCAAAGACCTTTGAGCAATGTGCAGGTTTTCTGCGTATTGCGGGCGGCACGAACCCCTTGGACAACACAGCCGTTCACCCCGAGAGTTATGCCATAGCCGCAGCGCTTCAGCAAGCCAAGGCGGCAGGCAAACAGGTGCGGCTGGAGGACTATGTGACGGATGAAGTCGGGCTGCCGACACTACAAGATATTTGGCGCGAATTGGAGAAACCCTCCCGCGATCCGCGCGAGCAGATTGAGGAGTTCCGTTTTTCGGAAGAAGTGCACACCATTGATGACCTGCAAGAAGGGATGATCCTGCCGGGCATCGTGACGAACATCAGCAACTTCGGTGCGTTTGTGGATCTGGGCATTCACAAGGACGGATTGATACACGTATCGCAACTGCATGGCAGAGGCGTACAACTGCATGAACATGTACGTGTAGAAGTTCTGCACATTGACCGCGAACGCAAACGTATCTCGCTGAAATTACACAAGCCTATATAAGGTTTACCCCCGACTTACTACCGATAAACCATCGATTTACCCCGTGTATTCTGCACGTTTTTGCATCCAAAAGCAATAAGAGCTCCGCAGATTTTGCAGAGCTCTTACTGTATTCAGTCCGATACGACCGCCGGCATCAATGCAGGCAGATCTTACCGGATTCTATACGCTGCTTACCGCTATAGAAGAGGTAGAAGTAGGTCTGACCGTGCGTCGGGAGCGTGAACGTTAATCCGTCACCGCTGGCATCAATCAGTTTCTCGTTGCCGGTGTGATCCACAACAACGGTTGCATCGTTGGGGTTGCATGCCGGCAATACATCGTTGAACATAAGGTGTCCGTAGTGGTCATAAACGGCAAACCATGTGTTCGCACGGATGGAGTACGCAATGATCTGATCGGTTCCCGGAATCTGCTTCATGAGTACGTCGCTTCGGGTAGCGGTCTTGGCAGTATTGATAGACGAAACAGTCCATGTGATGAAATACTTGCTCTCCGAGCCGTCTTCGGCAGTACAGATGACTACGGTCGGCTCCTCGCCGATCTTACCCGGTGTGATGTCCACAGTAGCGAGTGAATCTTGTGCCGTAGCTTCGATTGCAGGCATCACCTCGCCCTCGAGCAACAGATACTCGTAGTAGAATACCGAGTCAGCAAAGCCGGCGATAGTCGAGCCATTGAGTTGCAGGTCAGCAAGCAGGCTGTTGCTGCTCAACGGGATAACCTGCTTAACGACATAGATACGTTGGTCGCCGTTCTCCGCCTCAACGGTGAGGTAGATAACGTGGTAATCATCGACAACCGTGACAGTCTGCGTCGGATCACCCTTGACGTAGCCGATCTCGTCCACTGCGGCAAATACCGTTTCGTCAGAGCCTACAGGATACATGATGGTGTAGAACAGCGAATCCTTGTCGAAGCCCTCGAGGCTGACACCCTTGACGGTGATGTCATTGAGGTAACTGATCGGGCAGCCTTCGAATGCAAAGATTACCACGTATTCGGCAAACGTCTGTTCATCGGCAGCCTGAATACTGATAGTAACAGACAGTTCATCGGCAGTAATCTCCATCGTAGCGGTCGTGTCAGCCAGTACAGCAACAACTTCGGGCATTTCGGTTGTGCCGTACGGCAGCAGAACGTGGTACTCGTACTGATCAGCTTGGAAGTCAGCAAGCGGCTCGCCACCGATGAGAATAGCTTCGAGAGTTGCGTTCGACGACTTAGCCGGAACAAAGGTCAGCGTGTAGGTCAGCGTAGTAACGCCGTCCTCGGCTGTAACAACGATTGTTACGATGTTATTCTCCATCGTCATGACGCACTGCTGTCCTTCCTGAGCAAGGTAGGTGACAAGCGGAATCTCAGTTGAGCCATTCGCCAGTGCAACCTCATATTCGGTTACATCGGGATCGAAGTGATTGTCATTGATACCCCTACCGCCAACAAAGATTGCAAGCAGAGTTGCATCACTGCTGCGCTCTTTCTCAAAGAGTATACTATAGGTACGCGCGCGCCCATTCTCGGCAGTAACCGTGATGCGGTAGATGTTGTCGATGAACGTAGTGGTCGTATCCTGATAACTGTCACCGAGTTGTACCTCAACCGTCGGGCTCTTGGTAGCTTCCTTCGGGATAATATAGGTATAGTTGAGTTCGTCGGCACGGAATCCTTCGAGCGGACGCTTACCCAAACCTACATCCACGTGGATGGAGCGAAGTGTATCGACGTTCGAGGGCTGAATGTCATAGACAACCGTGTACAGTTGCGTATGCAGGCTATCGTGCGCCGTTACCTTACACTGGTACGTGGTGCGGTACTTCGTGCTGATTGTGTCAACCTGTTGCGGCAACTGATAGTCATCACCCGGCTCGAAGATCGGCATCGGCACAACGCGTACACCCATTGGCAACGTATATGCATAGTAGAACGAGTCGGCACGGAAGCCTTCAATCAGGTTCTCGCCCTCATATATACCCATGAGTTTATCCAACGACGAGTAGGTGCGGTGGAAGGTGACTTTATAGGTAGCCTGATTGCCGTTCTCTGCGGTAACCACAAGGTTAACGTTCAGGCCATCCTCTGATACCTGTTTGTCGAGCGTCTGGGAGTTCTCGCTCTTGAATGCATCCACAGCAAGACCCATCTTCTCGCCGATAGGCAGGTCGATATTGTACTCAAAGACCTCCGGATCGAATGTTTTGAGTGAATCAGCCTTGATGAAGATCATTGCCAAGCGAGTATTCGACGACTTCTCGATAGCGAACAGCAACTCGTACTCCCTCTTTGTCTCGCCATCTTCGGCTGTAACGAGGATTGTCTTGACTGTACCCTCAGGTGTTACCGAAGTAAGAATCTCGACGGTCTGTGCATCTTCTTGCAGTCGTGCATCGATGTCCGGCATAGTGTCGGTGCGCAAGAGAGGAATCGAATAGCGATATGTATTCTCTTCGAATTGCAGACCGGCTATACCATGTTTGGCAGCATAGTCAGCCATCGGCACGCTGTTGAACAGGATGTCTGCCAAGTTGGCGTTGTTGGACATGGCTGCGCGCCAAATCTCAATCTCATAGACACGCTCGGTAATGCCATCCTGTGCGGTGACATGCAATTCTTTGACTTTGCCATTGCCTCCCTCCATGTCGACAACCTGTACGGTTTGGAACGGATCGCCGATTGTGTAGTCAAATACAATTTCGGCAGTCTCGTCACCCAATACCTGCATCGAGTAGTTCGTACGCGAAGGTTTGAATCCGCTGACAGGCTCGCCGTTAACGAGGATATTCTTGAGTTCGGCATTGTGCGAGGGCTCGGCATTGAACGTAACTTGATATACGCGCTGTTCCATGGCGTTGCCGTTCTCCGGTGTGACGATGAGTTGGGTTGTTTCGCCCACTTTCGTTGCGGGAATAACCTCTACGGTCTGACCTTCCTGTCCGAGTTCATAACTGAGGTTTGGCAGATCAGGTTCAACGAGTTTCGGCATAGCCGAAGGAATAACATACGTGTAGTTCTCTTTCTCAGGATAGAAGTCCTCGAGCGGCGTGTCGTTCACACGTATACCTGCGAGGGTATTAACCGGCGAGCTCTCCGGAGTGATGGTGAAGGTATAAACCTTCTCATCACCGTTCTCGGCAATAATCTTCACAGTGAATACAGTCGCACCCTCGCGCTTCATTACGCGACGTGAAGCTACGTTGCCGGCATCAGAGTTGCCAATGGTAATCTCCATGCGTTGTGCCGGTTCAGCAAGGATGAACTTGATATCCACCGGTTCGTCGGACTCATAGATGTAGTTCTCCTTCTGCGGCATGAACTCCGGATAAGACGCATCGTTAATCAGGATATCGCCGAGCATTGCGTAATCAGACTGCTCTGTCGGATAGATAATCTTGTACTCTTTTGCAGCAAGATCTTTTGTACCCTTCACAGCCACGATGACATACTCATCGGTGATAGTCTCAACGACGGCATCCACCTCTTGTCCCTCACGGCGCTCGAAGCCGATATTGTCGCTCGGACGCTCGGTGTATTCGAACTTGTCGGACGAGAATCCGCTGACTTTCTCATTGTCGCGCGTCAGGTTCTGGAGCAATCCGCTCGTCTGCGGCAATGTTTGGTTGAAGTGGATTGTGTATGTCTTGGATGTCTCGCCATCCGGAGCAATAACCGTTACGATAGCACCGGTGTCGGTATAGTTGATATCAACAGTCTGACCAAGGTCAATATCCTTCAAGCCGTGGTCTTCGTCGTCAGTAGCCTTGACAACGATTATCTCGGGCATTGTGCTTGCCGTAACGGTGTAATCCGTCGTATTGAGGTCGAATGCAGGTGTCAAAGTGGCACCGGAAGCTGCCAGACCTATCGTTGTATTGTTGCTCTGAACCTCACGGAAGACATAGACGTTGGTCTTTGACTCACGGTTCTCATTCGTAACGGTGATGGTGATTGCGTTATTACTCTTGCTGATATCAAAACGCTGGTGTGTGCTGGTCGGTTTGATAGCGAAGTCCGGCAGCAATTTTGTACCGTACGGCATATTGTAGTAGGTCGTATCGTTGGAGACTGTCTTTGAGAAGTTTGCTCCCACCTCCAATTCATAATCGAGCGAGGTCTCCGGAGCACGATGCAGCACCACGTAGTACACTGTCGAGTCGATAGAGTTCTCACCGAAGTTCGTTACCATGAATGTCAGGTCACCGCCTTCCCACTCGCCCTTGTTCAGTACCGAAATCATCTGCATTTGGTCGTGCACCTTTTTGGTGAATTCCATTGTGGGGAAACCGGTAATTACCTCATCGGGATCAACATTAATCGTAAAGGTATTACCATCCTTATCGGCTGTCTTGCCATTGACCTTAGCAGCTGTAAGTTCTGAGTTGTAAACAAAACGCAGATTCTGTACAATCATAGAACTGGTCTTGACTGTACTTCCACCATAACAATCAAAACTTGTACCTGAGATTGCTGATGAGCAAATCATAATATTTGCTTTCGAGACATTACCAATGCTCGACAGATTGAAGTTCATCGTAGCAGTCTTCCACTGCTTCAATTCATTATAATCACCACTAAATGTACCTTTTGTTGTCTTTGATCCATCACTAAGTATAGCCCATGCAGCCCATGAACTGATGCCGCCTTTTGTGGAGCGAGTACTGTAATCAAAAGCAAATTGTTCGGGCGAATTCTTGAAACTAAAGCCTAAATTGGCAGCCTCTGATGTAGTAAGAGTCGTTCCGCCATTGGCACCCCAATTAAGTGTCAACGATCCCGTTGTCATGACACCGGGCATTGAGCCGTTCATACTACTACCTCGGCATGTAGACAACAATACGCCATCTCCTGCCTCCAACACCTCCATACCCGTTTGATAGGAGAAGTTGGAAACCGTAGCATCATAATCAAAACCTGTAGAACAATCAGCAGGCACTTTCCATCCTTGTGGTTTTGTTCCCGAAGAAGACAATGTATTACCTTGCTTTATCGGTCCGAGGAGTCCCTTACTATAACTATACGCCTGATCTGTATTCACCCATGTAAACTCAAATGGAGGAACAGTATTGGTATAGAACCAGCAAACGGAATATGTCTCGCCGCCCTCGACTTCAAAGGTGATTTGTTTCTTTTTGCTGTCGATATTCGAGCGTGTAACGTTTGCGCCGTCATAGGCAGTGAACGTGAAGTCCGTTGTCTTCGGCTCGGCAGTGACGTTAATCATGTAGTTATATACATACGGACGGAAGTTCGGCACGGTTGCGCCCTTGAACTGCAGGTCTTGGAGTTTGCCTGTGGTCTCGAACTCCGGCATACTCAACACAAGGTTGTAGCGGGCATCCGCCTTCTTGCCATCGTTGGAGCTGACAATGAGGGTTGCGCCACGACGGATACCGCCATCGTAGAACACTACTGCTTGCTCGGGATAGTTCTTTTCGTAACCGGTAACGGTGAATCCCTTTGCACCAAACGGCAGATTAATCGTATTGTCACCCTGCTTGGGAGAGTTGATTACTCCATCTACTGTTGTGCCATCGGCTTTCTCGTAGGTATAGCTGATGCTCTTGAGAATATTCTCGCCTTCGAGTTTGGGGAAAGTGCACGAGATGAAATAGGTTGTTTTGTGCACGCGGTCTTCGGCAGTGACGGTAATCTCCGATGTGCCGGTAGCCGGTGCGCTGCGGAACTCGATGAGTTGGTCTTCCTCTTCACCCTCGCTGTTCTGCGCTTTGGTGTAGATGATTTCAAGAGGTTCAATCTCACCGAACTCGCGCTGGATCTTGATCTGCGTCTTGGTCAAATCGGTCTGGTTCTGACCGTCAATCTCAAGCGAGCCGAGCAAACTGTTGGAAGATTTGGTAACCGAGTAGTTGATGGTATAGTCCTTTACATCGCCGTTCTTGGCTACCACGTGGATGGTTGTCACACCGTTAACCGAGCCGTACGTAACAGTGATGACTTGTCCCGGTTTACCGGCAACAGGCCATACGCACGGAGCTACCAACGTTCCTTTCGGCAGGGTGATGTCATAGGCGAACTTATCCTCTGCGAAGTCTTCAAGCGAGCGCCACTTACCGTTAAGTTGAACGTGGATATCGTTCAACAGCGCATTATCAATATCGGTCTGCTCGTTGTAGTTGACAGTATAGGTCTCGGTAGAACCATCCTCAGCCACAACAATGAGTTGCTGCTGCAGCTCGTTTGTCTGTGCCGAAACGACAGTCTGACCTTCACGCGTCTCATAACCGAGAGTCGGCAAGTCTTTGCCTTGCTCGATAGACTGAGTGCTCACATTGTTCTCGTCGAACGTAATCGCATTGCCATCCAGTGTTACGGACTCCAATTCAGTATCAGACGAAGCGCCTGTGATGAAACGGATAGTATAGGTATTGGTAGCACCACTTTCGGCAATAACAAGCAGAGTATATGTATATTGACCATTTTGTCCGGCTACAACATGCTGCGCGGGTTCGTTGGTCATATACGTGATAACAGGAATATGACCATCCTCCGGCAACGGCATCGCATAGTCGAATATATCCTTATCATAACCCAGTATATCTACATCTCCGTCCGCAGCAATCCATTGGAGTCTGGCTTCATTGGAATAATCACGCTGGAACTCCAGTTCATACATTGCCTCCTCACCGCCAACTTCGACGTAAATGCGAGCAAAATCGACTCCGGTAACCAGTGTTATCTTCTGTGCCGGATCTTTCGGAGTGTAGCTTACTTTAGGCAGTGCACCGGTATAACTTACCTCATACGAGTAGGTTGTCGGTTGGAAGTCCGCCATGGGCTCGTCGTTGATGCTGATACCGGCTAATTGCGGGAGCACGGTGGATGTGAAATTGATGATATACGTGTTAGGCGCACCCAACTCAGGCGTTACCACAATACGCGCTTTGCCCGTTGATACAGGAGTAGTGATGAGCACGTGCTGCGAGGGGTCTTTTTCCACAGTGATAACCGGGCAAGTAGCCGTGGTGAGCACCTTGGAGTATTCCAAAATCTGCGGATCAAAGCCCTCCAACGGTTCGCCATCCAACTTGATCATTTTGAGGAAGGCGTTCTCAGACTTCTGGATAAGGAAGTTGAAGGTATAAACGCCTTGGTCACCATTCTCGGCAATAACACGAATCGTGCAAACAGAGCCCTCCACCGTACTAACCACTTTCTGCGAAGGCTCGGCTTTGACAAACGTTACCAACGGCACTTCACTAACGCCATCACCGAGTGGAATCTCGTAGTCACGCACATTCGGGTCGAAGTCTGCAAACAACTTGCCGTCAAACGAAACAGAAGCAAGTTTGGTGTTCGATGAAGTGGTCACGGAGAAGTGCAGAACATATACGGTCTGCGTACCGGCTTGCGAGCGCACGGTAATCTTCGTGTCACCGTTCACGCCGTTGGAGCGGACACTGACGGTCTGCCACTCGTCGTGCTTGGTATAACCAATCTCCGGCAGCGTGGTTGTGCCCTGCGGCAGAGCGATGCTGTACTCCGTCTTGGTCGGCTCGAAGCCTGCCAAAGGCTGATCGCCGATGGTAATCATATCAAGGGTAGATACATCCGCCAACGTAGCCTTAAAGTAAATCTCGTAGAGCGATGTACTGCCGTCATCCGCGGTAACAAACAGATACGATGAGGCGTTCAAGCCGCCTTTGTCCACGCGCACGGTCTGCAGTTCGTCACCCTTGATATAGGTAATCTCCGGAACAGTACCCGTACCGGTCGGCAGGTTTACCGTGTATTTGTACACAAAACTGTTGAAGCCTTCCAGCGGTTCGCCGTCAAGGAGAATGGCTTTCAGATACGAGATATCCGACTTCTCCGTCGAGCACATAATCTTATAGACAGTCTTTGCGCCACTGGCAGCCGTCACGGTAATAACCGATGTACCGTCCAAACCTCCGTCAACAACATCAACAGTCTGATACTGGTCACCTTTGGTGTATTCAATAGTCGGCATCTTGGTCGTACCTACAGGGAAGACTGCGTAGTAACTCTTGACATCCGGATTGAAGTTGGTGATGTAGTTGATGTCACCATCCATAAGTCTCAGATCTTTGAGCTTACTATTGGTAGAAGCGGTGATCTTGAAGTTGAGCTTATATACCTTGGCTGTCTGGTTGCCCGGCGCAGTAACACTGATCTTGTACTGCGAGCCGTCAATCGTCGAGCCCTCGGGAGCGGTATATACAATGGTCTGCTCACCCTTCGGATATTTCGACACAGCCTCCACGGTCGGCATTGTAGTCGTACCGAGCGGAAGTTCCACTTTGTAAGTGGTCAGCGTAGGAATAAAGTCGGGGATAGGCTCGCCATTAACCTTGATATTCTCCAGCGTGTTATCTGACAACAGGGCAACGGAGAACTTCAGCGTATAGGTCTTCTTGGTCTTACCGTCGGCAGCTGTAACGTTGATGGTAGCCGTTCCTGTAGTGGATGTCGGTTGGGTGATTGTAACGGTCTGCTGATCCTCAGCCTTGACGTACGACACAACAGGAGTCTGCGTCGTGCCGTAAGGCAATGCTACGTTATACGAACCCACTTGCGGGTTGTAACCCTTGATTTGCTCGCCGTTGACGAGAATAGAGTTCAGCGTAGCGTTCTCCGACGGAGCCTGAACCATCTTAATCTTGTACGTGGTGGTTGACTTGCCATCACCGGACTTCACGGTGATAACAGTAGGAGCACCATCCACCTTGCCGTACTGAATAGATATCTCATTGCCTGAAAGACGGCGACCGGGGAAGTTGACAGTCGTTCCTTTGAGGTTCGTAAGCGAACCGACACCACGAACGGCATATACCTCCGGCACTTCAGTGGTGTGGCCTACCGAATAGGTCTGTTCCTCTGTCGAGTTGGGGTCGAAGCCGTTCCATACTTTGCCACCGATGTAGAGTTGCTGAATCTTGGAGCTGTAGATGAGCTCAATATCGTCAGCATACAATGAGTTACCCGCATTCAGACCGCTATTGGCGCGGAAGTTCGGGTAGTTACTTGCTGATATAATGACGTTACACTTCTGCGGAACTTCGTCGTTGAGATAGAAGATAGGAATACTCAGTCGAGTCCAGTTGGTGTACTCCTTACGATCGCGCAGCCAGCCCTCGGCAATCTGTGTGGCCTTGGTATCCGTACCGCACTCGTTGCCATCCAAGCCCTGACGCACGTCAGACTCCTCGTCGGTTTCCTCGTGAGAAGTACAGCCATTGTTCTTGTTCTTGTACTTCGAACCTTTTGCTGTTCCCTTCCATGAGTAGAACAACAAGTGGAAATCCTCTGCACTCCACTTAGTACCTGTACGTTTCACCCAAACTATCATTGAGTCGGGGCGGTAGGTAAAACTGATACCACCGGATGTACCGGCTGTAGCAGAGCTAATCTGGGTTATACCCGGCAGGTACTGCCAAGGTTGTCCTAAAGCAGCATAACCCGGTGAGGTCTCGGTAATACCCATGGCTCCGACCTCCTGATCCTTAACCATCAGACAGTATTGACCGCTATGTCCAGTCTCACGGTGAGCAAAGTTGAACTTCATGCCCACCTGTTCCACATTCGATGCATGCCAGTCTTTCAACTGCACTTCGCCGTCGAACTTTGAACCCGACCAGTCTTCAAAGCCCGGGTCAGGAAGCTGTTGGGCATACACAGACAGCGTACTCATCACGAGTACTGCCATTGTCAAAAATCTTGTAAAAAACTGTTTCATTTGTATAGTTTTGTATATTTTTTTCCGCAGTAATCCAAATTACGACGCAAAGTTACAAAAAAAAAATTAAATATACAATAGCATGTATTGTGAAAAGTAGTACGATTTTTAAGACAAGGACACCGAAACGTGCTGTTTCGGTGTCCCATGATGTTCTGTTTTTAAGATTGACCTTAAAAATCGGCTATTGTAGTGCAATGTCGGGTTTGCAGTTGACAAAACTGCGGCTGTCAAGTCATAGCCTTGTTAGAAGACTATGAACTTGACATTCGCTGTTCTTACTCTGTCATCTGCATCACCTGTGACGAGTGTAGCGATATACATTCCGGATGTCAGAGTGACATCAACACTACGCTGACCTTCGGCGAGCGTAAACTCGTCAACCTTCAAGCCACTCTCTTTGGTGATCGTCAGCGTGGAGCCTACCAGTTTCTCGAGCAAGATACCCATTGCCTTGATCGTTACCGGTTGACCGACAGGAGCCGGAGTCGGGTAAGCGATCAGTTCGAGCGAGTCACTGCGCAGGTCGAAACACTCCTCGCAAGTGTAGATCCACGAGCTATCCGAAGCCAGTTGCAACTTAGCACGATAGCATGCGTAGAGGTCTTCGCCGTCGGAGTAGTACTGCTTGGTAGCGCCCTCGATCTCGACATCGTCCTTATACCACTGGTAGCCGATGAACTCCTCGTTGAAGTTATTGATAGCCACTACATCCGTCCACATCGAGACGATAGCGCCCTTATAGTTGACGCGGATATAGAAGTCATATACTTCGCTGCTCGTAAAGTCATCGAAGAGTTGCAATTGAGCGTGATATACCTTCGGCTCGCAGTTCTCAGGAATAACCAGCGTGAACAGGCTATCCAAGCCATGGTTCGGCAGTTCGGTCGTATCCGTTACTTGGATGAAGTCACGTTTAGGATCAATCTCCTGAACAACCGATATATCCGGGAAGAGCAGTATGTACTTCGTCGGATGACCCTTCAGCAGGTTATATACGAAGTTCATCGTATCACCCGGGCAGTAACCGAACGTATCAACACGTACCGGCTCTTGCGGGTCGAGGATGATACTGTCGGTCATTATCAGGTTCAAGGTAGTGATACTGTCGCAACCTGTTACAAGCGAAGCTGTCGTATCCACATATACGCCACTCTCCCAGATCGTATCGTTCTCCGTCGGCCACAAGTAGAATGGAGGCGGTACGGAATCCTCAATCTCGACACGGATGGTCGGGTTGATCTCGATGTACATCGTCGTGATACTGTCGCAACCGGTGAACGAGTTGGTCAGCGTGTCGCTGTACGTACCCGATTCGTAGTAAACCTTACCGTTCCATACGAACGAGTCGCAAGCAGCCGTATCCGGTGCTGTAATCATATCGTGACGCAACAGACGCAGATCCATCGTTACGGTTGAGTCGCAACCTACCGTTGACAGGAAGGTCTTGACATAGATGCCGTCGTCGTAGATGGTGTCAATGCCCGAGTGAGCATCACCCCAAACGATGGAATCGCAGTGCAGCGAGTCGATTACAGAAACCTGCTTGCTGCCATAGACGATCAGATGGAGATCAACCACGCTGTCGCAGCCGGTAAGCTCGGATTGCAATACCAGCGGGTAGAAGCCCGTCTCGGTAAGCGTCTTGTCGTTCCACAGGTGGCTGTCACAAGCCGTATCAGCCACAACGGTGTCAACCGACGGATTGACAATCAGGTTGATGGTCAGCGTCGAGTCACAACCGGTAGTGGTCTTCAGCTCTTGGATATACGTACCCGTCTCACGATAGGTCTTACCGTTGATAGTGTATGCATCGCAGGTCTCAACATCGAGGATACTGTCACCCTTATGACCTACTACCGCGTGCATAATCACAAGGCTGTCGCAACCGTTAGCGGCAAGCAGGGTGTCATAGTAGAATCCTGTCTCATAAATCCAGAGGTCGGCATCCTTCCAATACAGACTGTCGCAATCCGTGATGTCCACAACCGTCTGAGCCTTCGGCTTGATATCCAGACGCATGATCACTATACTGTCGCAACCGTTCTCCAGACGGTGGTGACGCGTGTACGTACCCGAGGTGGTATAGGTCTGACCTTCCCACTCGTAGGACTCGCACTGGTCGTTAACGACGAACGTTGTCGTATCCAGACAGAGTTCCTCATCACACCATTGCAGGTGGAAGCGTACTATACTGTCGCACTGCGAGAGCTCGGATGTCAGCGTATCGCAATAGATACCCGTATGACTTACCTGCTCGCCCCACGGCAGCGTGTAGTACTCGGCGTACGACGGATCCTCCGGATCGCAAACACGTACGGTGTCGAACTGATCGGTATAAACCGGTTCGTGGATGATCAGCGTCATCGTTACCACACTGTCGCTACCGTTATCCGCAGTGAATATGTGCGTATGGATGGTACTGTGCGTATAGATGCTATCCGCCCAAGCGTACTCCGTACAAGCCGTATCACTCAGCTCGACGTGTACATTGTGGATAATGGTCAGCATCATCGTCACAATACTGTCACAACCTGTCGATGAGGTGTAGGTGCGCTGATATGTGCCGGACTCGGTGTAATCCACGCCGTCCCACGTATATACGTCGCGTGCCGTAGCGGTGAATACGCTTGAGTCGCGGCGGCAAACGGTGAGCGTCATCGTTACCACACTGTCGCAACCGGCTACGGTCTGCAGCACTTGGGTATAAACGCCCGACTCATAGTACATCACGCCGTTCCATTCGACGGAGTCGCAGAGTTGCATCGAGTCGCTGACTGCCACATCGTGGTTGATCACGAGTGAGAGTTTGACGATCGAATCGTTGCCTTCCGGCGTCAGGAAGTTACGCGTGTAAACACCCGACTCGTAGAACGTCTCTGCATCCCAGGTGTACGCATCACAAGCCGTGTCGGCAATCTGGTTGATTGGCAGCGGGTTGGTGATGGTCAGATCCAGCGTAACGATGCTGTCGCAACCATAACCTGTCTCGCTGCGGAAGCGTTGCTCGTACAGACCTGTCTCGTAGTAGGTCTCATTGCCCCACGTGAACCTCGTCTGTGCTGTCTCGGTGATTGTATCTCTCGGGTTAGGAGCGATGGTCAGATCCAGCCTTGCTATACTGTCACAACCGGTCGATGAGGTGAAGGTCTCGTAGTAGTAGCCCGTCTCGGTGTAACGCTGACCGTTCCACCAGTACTCGTCGCAAGCGGTATCCATTACCCACGGGCCTTGGATCTTCTCCGGCAAGCTCAGGTGTAGGGTCACTACACTGTCGCAACGATCGTCGAACGTGAAGATGCTGTCGTAATCACCTGCCACGTCAAAGATCCGGTTGCCCCATACGTAGTAGCCGTTGCAACCTACTGCATCGAATTCGGTATGATACGACGGACGAACACTCAGGTTGAGCGTTACTACCGAGTCACAACCATTCGATCCGGTGAGTACCCTCGTATATACACCCGACTTGGTGTACGTATCGCCTTCCCATGTGTAGTTGTCGCAAGCCGTAACAGAGATGTTACGCGTCTGACGACGGTTGATGATCAGGTTATAGTTCACAATCGAGTCGCAACCGTGGACGGTCTTCAGCTGCTGCGTGAAGGTGGTATCACGGAAGTACGATTTACCTTGTACGGTCAGCACATCGCAAGCCGTGTCGAAGTGCTCAACCTCTACCTTGTGGAAGATCGTCAGATGGAGGGTATCCACGTTGCCTTCGCAGGTATCGGTATAACTGTACTCAACCGTCTGGCTCTCGAAATATTGTACGCCGTGCCAGTTAAAGAAGTCACAAGCGGTCTCGGTGAATGCGTTGAACTTCTTGTGTCCTATACCGAGTTCGAGAATACGTGTCGAATCACGCTCGGTTTCCAGACCTTCGTCAATGCGCAATGTAACCGTATCAATGGTCGAGAGCAGGTATGTACTGTCGTTCCACTCCCACTTGAATGATTCACAGGCAATCTGCTTTTCAACAGTGTCTTTCGAGTCGTTGATGATCAAGTGGAGCGTTACTGTACTGTCGCAGTGACCCACCACGGTCTGCAAGGTCTTCTCGTAATCACCGGACTCGGTGTAAGTATCGCCTTCCCATTCGTATGAATCCCATCGTGTTACCCAGATACTTGAATCCCTATCAAGATCAATAGTTATATTGAGCATGACTACCGAGTCGCATGCGTACTCATGAACCGTGTCGCAAGAATACAGATACGTATGTCCTTCGCGTTCGTAGATGTTACATGTACGTATTGTGTCGTAGATCGTATCGGGCTGCGTCACATTGACATGCAGACGGACTATACTGTCGCAGCCATGGATCGTCTTCAGCTCCAGAACAAGATCTGTCGTATCCCTATACTCAATATCCTTATGGATATACGAGCGGCATGCATCCAACGTATCGAACGTTACAGGCGACGGCTGGTGGATGGTCAGGTGCAACCAGTGGACTGCACTGTCGCAACCGGTCACAGCCTTCTCTACATAACGGTCAACCGTACTACCTGTGTAGGTCATATGGTTCAGATCCCATGTGTAGGTGACGCAAGCCGTATCATAGATATGCTCAACGATACTGTCATGCAAGGTCAGATACAAGTACGGTATCGAGTCACAACCACTCGCGAGCTTATGAGGATTACCCTCAATAATGTCGGATTTAGTATAGGTCTGACCTGTCTCTCCCCATGTAAACTCTGTACACCACCAATCAAGTTTTGCAGTATCACGTACCGTCTTGTGGATGGTTAGCGGCAGGTAAACGATACTGTCACACGTGCCGCCCATCTGCTTAACGTGGTACTCAGCCAAGGTGTCACCTTCCTTAGTGAAGTCTTGACCATGCCAACGATAGTAGTCGCAAGCGATGAGGGAATCCAACGTATCGGTCTTGCTGTAGAATACATCGAAGTGACGAGTCAACGTCGAGTCTTTGCAGCCATATACGGTCGTGAACGCCTTGGTGTACGTACCGGTCGTATTGATCAGCGTATCAATCCAGAGGTATTCATTGCAGATTGTTGTATCCTCAAGGATAGCCGGAGACGGCGGCGTATGCATCACAAGATGCAGGTGAGCATCCAGCGAGTCGCAGCCTAAGATGTTCTGCTTGTATGCATCAATATCGGTTGCATATGTGCCATCCGGCTGCAGGGTTGCTGCCGTCTCCGGAACAGTACGTGCCTCTCCGTGCCACAGGTAGCTGTCCTTGTAGCAGATATGTGCGGTATCGTAACCACCAACCTGCTCGCTACGGTTCACGGTCAGGTCAAGACGATGATACGTCTCGTCGCACTCACCCGGAACAGTGTACCAGTGATAGTACGTATATTCGCCCGGAGTATGGATAGGTATAGTCAGATCTTGCCATGGCAGCGGGTTCTCTGCATCCTGGCAGATGGTCTGATGCTCCGTACTCGGTTCTGTTACGTGCGTGTTAACCGTGAAGTGCATGATATAGGTCGAGTCGCAGCCCGTAGGCGACGGACGAACATCGGTGTAATCGCCGTCCACGGTCAGCAACTGTCCACGCCACAGATACGGCAACTCGTTCGGACAAGCCTCATAGGTCTTCTCGTCACGGAACGACTCAACAACATGCAGCGTTACCTTATAGATCGAGTCGCATTCAGCAACACTCTTGTCATCCGTAGCCAACTCATGATCACCTGCGCTGAAGTGGTTAGCCTCGTAATCCGTGCCGTGCCATGTGAACGCATCGCTCTGGCAGATCGTTACGTCAGGCTCAATCTCCTCGAAGCTGTAGTTGACGGTTACATTGCAGAAGTGGATCTCGTCATACAGGGTCTTTTCGTCATTAAGGAATACGGTGTCGGATACCAGACACGTGGTCTTGTACCACTCACCCGTTACGTCCCACTTAACGCTATCGCAACCGGTGAGATGTAACGTGTCGCGATCCACAAAGTTCACATGGAAGTGGATGTGGTGAACGCTGTCGCAACGATCGGCTGTTGCCGGATAGATATCGTAGTAGTCGCCGTTGGTACGCAGCAGCGTATCCCCCTTATGACCGCGCCAAGCGTACGGCAATGCGAGTTCGGATACCTCCACATCCTCGTCAATCCGGTACTGCGGCTTAGCCGACAATTCCAGCGTGAAGATCTTCGTAGCACATCCGTTGGCATCAGCAATCGTATCGTAGTACGTGCCGGCTACCAGATAAGTATGCGACTGACCACCTTCAGCGGTGTTGTCCCATACGTATGGTGTACCTTCGCAGAATGCATCGTTAATAGCCGGCGTTACATACTCACGCGGTGTGACGGTTACATTGTACGTGATCACAGAGTCACAACCCGAAGCGTTCGTCTTCGTTTCGGTGAACGAGGTGTTCTCCATTGCTACGAACGAGCGGTTACCTACTGCTATCGGTTCATACTGACAAGCCGTAACATCCACTGTGCTGCTGTTAGCATTGCCGATAGTGAGTTTCAGCACGATTGTGCTATCACAGTTGCATGTAGAGGTCAGTTGTACCTTGTCCTCGGTCGAAGCCGTGTAGGTTGTACCGTTCTCATCCCACGTGTAACTGTCGCATGCGTGAACATAAACGGTATCGCTATACGTCTTGTTCACCGTCAGGTGCAGATAGTGAATTGCTATATCCTGTGTACCGTCGTTCTCCGTCACGCTGTACCAGCCGGATGCCGAATAGTTGTTACCCTGCCAGCTATACGGAGCAGCATCGGCACAGATCGTTGCCTCGGTCGTATCCTTCGGCAAGATGAACGGATAAACATTCAACGTGATATGATAGATACTGTCGCAACCGCCAACCGACGTAAACTTACGGTCATACGTTCCGGCTGCCGTGTAGGAGTACTCATGTACCGTGAACGGCAACTCAGTTTCCAGAACATCATAACTCTCGTAGAACTCGTAGCTCTCGTTGATGGTCAGATTCAGTACGAAGATCGAATCGCAACCGTCAATCGTCGAGTACTCCTCACGATATATACCCGAATGCGTGTACGTATTGCCGTTAACGGCTTCCCATACGTACTTGTCGCAAGCGATAACCGGAATCGAGTCGTAGTAGCGCTGTCCTACCGTCAGGTCGAGTCTGAGATATACGCTATCGCATCCGCCGACAGACTGAATGGTATCAAGCAATGTTTGCTTGCCTACATTTAGGTCGGTGTATGTCTTGTTGTTGAATATTACCTCTTCGCCGTAACAAACGCTCTGACTGATAGGCTCTTTGTATTCAGGGATAAGTTGGTCAACGGTTATCCGGTAAACGGAGTCGCAGAACATCTTACCGTTGCCATATACATCGGCTGCATTTTCCGCTACGTACTCATACGTACCCGCCTTATCGATCACTTGTCCACCACGCCACAGGAACGACTCGTTGATGCAGAGCATACGAGGTTCATCCTCAGCGGCATATTCGGGCAGGACTTCCAGTTTGAGTTCGTATATCGGGTTACATTCGTTCGTTTCGCAGATGAGGGTATCGATTTGGTGAGTCGTTTCCGTCAGACCCTTCATCAGCGTTACCGGTGTCACGCCGTCACAGCCCGGTACGATCCAGTTGAATGTCTCGCCATAGCAGATAACCGTGTCGGTCAATATCGGCTCATTCGGAGCTTTGACGGTGAGGTTGAGCATGTGATAGGTCGAGTCGCACTCACCCGGTACGGTGTACCACTTATAGTACGTATGCGTACCCAATGCTATACCCTCGATTGCCATCAGTTGCTCATCACCACGCATCCACTTGTAGGTCTTACCCAGACAGATGTCATCATCCAGTGTATCCGGTTTGGTCACTTGCGTGTTAACCGTTAAGTGCATCGTGTAGGTCGAGTCGCAGCCCGTAGGCGACGGACGAACATCCGTGTAGTCGCCGTCAGAGCTCAGCGATTGTCCGTGCCAGATGTACGGCAACTCGCCCGGACAAACGGTCAGCTCCTCTGCCTTGCTGAACGATTCAACTACATGGACTGTGATAGTGAACGTCGAATCGCAGTCTGTTACAGTCTGCCCGTTGTGTTTAACAGGACTGACATGCGTCAGAGTGTTATTGCCTACATTGAGCTCGGCGGTACGATCATTTCCGTGCCATACGAACGGAGTGCCTTGACAGAGCGTCACTTCCGGTTCGGTCTGCTCGAAACTGTTATAGATCGTAACTTCGCAGAAGTAGATCTCGTGCGGGGTCATCTCGTCGCCGGTAGCCACTGTATCGGAAACGAGTCCTGACTCATAATAATCCTTTCCACGCCAATTAACACTACCGCAACCGAACTTTTGTTCCGGCTCATGGCGTGTTACCCAGTTCACATGGAAGTGGATGTGGTAGATACTGTCGCAACCGCTGATGGTCGTTTGGCGGTCGTAGTAATCGCCGTCGGTGCGGAGCAGTGTATCAGCCTTATGTCCTACCCATGCGTACGGCAGTGCATCCTCCCATACTTCGATATCCTCGTCGAACCGGTAGTACGGCTGACTTACCAGATTGAGCGTATGGATCTCAGTAGCGCAACCGCCGGCTTTCGTTGTGTCGTAATAGATACCTGCTGTCTCGTAGGTGTGACCACGCCATGCGTAAGTCGTACCCTCGCAGTAGTCATCAGGTGTCTCTACAGCCGTGTAGTTACGCGGTGTGACATTCACTGTGTAGGTTACTACAGAGTCACAACCCGATACGTTCGTCAGTGTCTCATCGAACGAAGTATTCTCCATTGCGATGAACGAACGGTTGCCTATTGCCACAGGCTCGTATTGACAAGCCGTAACAGCCTCAGCACCCGTATTGTCCTTACCGAGCGTGAGTACCAGTATCTCGGTGCTGTCGCAACCCGTCACGAGCGAGTGACCGTCCCATGTATAGGTTCCGGATGCGTCATACGTGTTGCCGTCAACATCCCACAAGTAGTTAGCACCACAGTGGTGAACATAACTTGTATGGCTGTACTTCTCGTTCACGATCAGGTGCAGTACATGGATGGCTACATCCTGTGTACCGTCGTTCTCCGTCACGCTGTACCAACCCTCTTTCGAGTAGTCGTTGCCTTGCCAGGTATGCGTTGCACCCTCGCAGATCGTTGCCACGGTTGTATCCTTCGGCAGCGGCTCCTCATGTACGTTGAGCGTAATATGATAGATGCTGTCGCAACCGGCAATCGACTTAAACTCGCGGTCAAACGTACCGGCTTGCTCGAAGGTGTACTCGTGTACCGTGAACGGCAACTGTTTGGTCAGTATATCGTACGTCTCGTTGAAGCTGTAGCTCTTGTTGATCGTCAGGTTCAGCACGAATACCGAATCGCAACCATTGACCGTAGCCAACTGCTCGCGGTAGATGCCGCTCTCCGAATAGGTCAAACCGGTCACAGCCCACTTGTAGGAGTCGCACTCCGTTACCACGATCGAGTCGTAGTAGCGCTGACCTACCGTCAGATCCAGTGTGAGATATACGCTGTCGCAACCGCCTACGGACTTGATCGTCTCACTGAGCGTCTGCTTGCCTACAGGCAGGTCTTTGTATTCATGTCCGTTGAAGATTACCGTCTCGCCGTAGCATACGCTCATCGCGCTACTCTTCTCTTCCGGAACAAGCTCGTCAACAGTGATGCGGTAGATCTTGTCGCAACCGTTAGCTCCACCCGGCTCGCGAGCCTCGTAGTTGCCCGGCTCGGTGATTGCCAGATCGTGCCAGTTGTACGTCTCGCCGGCACAGAGCGTATGATGATCCTCAGAGATCAAGTTCTCGTCATATACTGTCAGATCGAGTTCATATACTCGGTTGCAGCAGTCATGCTTGATCGTATCAAACTGGTGTGTCGATGCGGTCAAGCCCTTCATCAGCGTAACACTCGTCTCATGATCCTCACAATCCTTGTCTGTTACTGTCCAGTCAAACTTCTCGCCGTAGCAGATCGCTTTGGTCGTTACAATCGGCGTAACGGTATCTACGTGGAATACGAACTCTGTCCATTCTGCTGCATGGCAGTATTCATTATCCGGCTGCACGCGCAGTTTGTACTCGCCTTGCAGCAGTTGTGTAGCGAACTCTATCGTCCATTCACCGCCGCTGACGTCAGTCTTGTCATCCAAAGCCTTGATAACCGTTGTTCCCTTCACTACCTCATAGTGGAAGACGGTTGCACGGCTATCAGGATTGCTATAGTTAACCGTCACTTCCGTTACAGGCTGGCAGTGATGCTGGTTCTGTTCGGTAGAGATGGTTACCTCAGGATTCTTGCGCAGGTAGAACGTAGCCGTCTTGGTCTTATCGCACTTGGTTGTCTCGTTCTTGACAATGACTGTCAGTTCGTAGGTCTTATTGGTAGCCAATGCCGTCGGGTTGAGCAGGTCGATGCTGATGCTGCTTGTACCGTCTGTCAGACCTGTCTTCTCACCCTCGCGCAGCACATCGGTCTTACCTTGCTCGCGCAGCTCGTACTTGTAGTACGTTGCAGCGGTGTGTTCGAATGTTGCTCCCATCGTGGCTGTACCCTCACATACATCCGTTGCATCAAGGGTGATGTCACTCAGTGCAGGCAAGCGGTTAACCTTGAAGGTTGTGCTATACGGCGTAGCCGGATGACATTCGTTAGTCGAATACGGCGTTACCTCTACGGTGTAGGTGGTAGTGGTTGATTCGTTGCCCAAACTGCTGGTGTTGATGGTGAACTTGCCTTCATTATCCAGTGTTACCTCTTTGTCAACAAATTCCGTTACAGGCTCGTCACCCAACTTCAGGGTATATGTACACTTGCTAACATTCGCATCAGGCGTGCAGGTCACCGTGGTCGCTGCATCACCGAAGCATACATCCTCTGCCTTAACCGGCTCAGCACCCGTCAGTGCAGGTATAGGATAGATGGCAAACGATACCGTAGCAGTATCTTTGCAGCCGTTAGCAGTCTCGGTAATCAACTCCAAGGTGTACGGCGAGCCGGCTGCCGGAAGATCGGTGGTTACTACGTCAAACGAAGCACTGCTTGCGTAGGTATCCACACTTCCGTTGACAGTCGTTTTCTCTACTATCTTATACGAGTACTTGACATCAATCGACGAGGTGTAAGATACCGTGATAGCCGTACCTTCACATACGCCCGGTTTAGCCACACTCAGTTTGGTAACCTCAGGCTTCTCGTAGATCACGAAGTCTGCCGGTTGAACAACCGCACTCGTGCAGCCGCCATCTGCAGCTTTCGTAGTGGTAGTAGCCTTGATGCGGTACGTACCGGCTTCCAGACCTGTAATCTTCACAGTCATCGAGCCTTCGGATACATAACCGTTTCCGTTACCTTTAGCCGTCTCGGTGACACCATCCACCTTATATATATTGTACGCGTACGTGTATGCGTCAGCCGATGCGGTAGTGATCGTCACCTTGTAGTCGGGATCATTCTCGCAGGTGTTAGCCGGATCAGCCAGAGCGATTGTCGGTCGGTTGCATACAACCAAGGTCATCGACTTCTCTGTTCCTTGACAACCATGATCCGAGAACGGCGTTACATACAGCGTGTATGTGCCATCCGTCAATCCGCCTGTAGAGAGAACCAGATTTCCACCGTCAAGGGCTTGTTTGTCACCGGAGAGTTTCTCTTCTCCTGACAATTGCAGGCTATAGGTTGCCTTGGTCATATTGGCGTCACCGCCCATGTAGATGGCATGCGATGTCGTTACCTCTTCGCAGATTGAATCCGGAATAGTTGACAACGTTACGGTCGGGATAGCATATATCTCGAAATCGGCAGATTTAGTTTTCTCGGCATGAGTTACAGTATTCTCCGCCTTAACCGTGATGGTATAAACTGCCGGAGCCCAATTTGAAACATTTATGTAGATGGTATTGTCAACCGGCTCATCATCCTTATTGGTGAACGTAGCTGAGCCCTCATAGTTATCTGCGGGATGAGTAGTTGTGCCTTTCACCACAACCTCATACGAGTACTTGTCTGCATAGGTTGTATGAATATTCACCTCTATCGGGTCAGTCGAGCCTTTGCAGTCATCTTCTGCAACGGGTTCGTCAATGGTAGTCGGGTCGTAGATGGTGATAGTGGCATCATCGGTCTTCGTACAACCATTGGCGGATGTTACGGTCACACTCAAGTTATATACGCCCGGATTCAATCCGTTTGTACCCACAGGAATCAATCCGCCATTGGCAGCGCTGCCGTTGCCCGTACGCGGATTACTCGGGTCAATACCCGGACCATTGAGCGTATAAGTATATGTTCCTCCGGCAGCATCCGTAGCGGTATAACGTACGACTATCGTTGTCTGAGGATAGATTGCCGTAGTGTCTTTCGCATCGAGTTCCGGTATAGGATAAACGGTGAATGTCTTCTCTGCATACTCACTGGTACAGGTCGTCGTAGAGTTGCTCACCCATACACGCAAAGTGTACGTACCGGGATCCATAGCAGAGGTAGCTATCGGGAAGCCATCCGGCGAGTCATGCGTGAATGCCTTGCTGCCGGTCACACCCGTCTCCACAATCTCCCAATTGCAGCCGTTTGCCACGTTGTCATGATTGAAGCTTACCTGAATCGCATCGCCCTTGCACTTGTTCTGAGTCGTCAGGTCAGATATGACAGGTTTTTTGTTAATCGTGAAGTTAACTGTCTCTGTCTTGCCGTCGCAGTTGTCTGCCGAAACAGCCTTTGCCTCTATCGTATATGTGCCGGCAGCCCAGCCTGTGGTACTGAAACTGAACTTGTACGGAGCAGTTGTCGGAGTAATCGTCTCTGCCGACTTTTTCATTGTACTACCCTGCTTAACCATATAAGTGAACGTCTTGACATCCTCCGGAGCATACGCTACCTCAAACGAGCTTGCCGGATGGCATTGTGCTGCCGGAGCAGACATATTCACCGACGGTTGGTTGTTGATTGTCAGCGTTGAAGTTTTTTCGTCACTTACGCAGCCCTTGTCCGAGGTTGCCGTTACGTGCAAGGTATATGTTCCATCCGGCAATTCTGCCGTATTGATCTTGATACTTCCGCTGCTACTTGCTGTTTGCGCTGTTGCCGACGAAGCGACCGTTACATCCAAACTGTTCTTTAAGTCGTATGTGTAGGTCTTCGCATCGGTCATCGTATAACTGAACGAAGCCTCTGCATCCGTCTCGCAAATAGTTACATCGCTCAAAGCGGTTACCTTCGGTTGCGGATAGATCAGGAACACACGCTCCTCTACATCACTGCCGCAGTCGAGGTCTGAAACGGCTGTCACCTTCAAGGTGTACTTGCCTGCTGCCCATGCGTTCGTGTTCAGCGTAATGCTGCTTGATGTTTCGCCGGTCTTCTGCTCTTTAGGTGTGGACTCACCCTCTTTCAGCACTTCGTAATTGTACTTCATAGCACCGGTCATCGTCAATGCTATAGCGCTCGGCGAATGTTTCTCGCAAACGCTGTCAACCTTTGCCAGTGAAGTGATTGCCGGTTGCGGGTAGAGTGTGATGGTTGCTGTCTTCTCGTCGGATTTGCAATCATGCTCCGAAGCGGCGGTCACCGTAAGGGTATATGCATATCCGCCCTCCAAACCGTTGGTATTCACCTCAATCAATCCGGCGGAAGTCATTGTACCGCTTCCTGAAAGATACGAATCAATACCATGACCGGTTAGTCTGTAGGTGTACGATGCGGCATTGGTAGCAGCGTAGCGGACGTATGACTTATTGGCAGGGTAACAGAATGCTGAATCTTTCAGCAGACTAATTTCCGCTCTTGGCCACAACGTGAAGTTGAGATCCTTCGGTTCACTCTCGCAGCCGGTAGTGGTGTTTACCATCTTCCCACGGAACGTATAGTCGCCCGCAGGCAATGAATTAGGCGCAATATGAGCTATTCCGCTGGAAGGATTAGTAATATCTTCCTCTCCGTGACATGTTGTACCTAACACTTCCCATTCGATACGATTGCCTACTCCATTATGGTCAAAGAAGACGTTAACAAACTGATTTGTACACTCGTTATACGCGTGCAAGTTGGATAGTTCAGGTTTTGCATTGATGGTAAACGTCTTAACCACTGCCGCACTATCGCAATCAAGTGCCGAAACAGGCTTTGCACGTAAGGTATAAGTACCGGCAGCCCAACCATCGGTACTGATGGTGAACTGATACGGCGCAGCGTTTGGTACTGTGTGCGTTTGCTCAGTTGTAATCTTGTTATCTACCGTCCACTTAACGTACTTCGCATCGGTCGGCGTGTAACTTACCGTGAACGAGGAGATGGGATAACATTGCGCAGCAATATCATCAATCTTCAGCGTAGGCCTATTGTTCACATGGAGCGTAGCCGTTGCTGCAACCGACGTACAACTTTGCGGAGCAGCTGACTTGACTGTTACGGTCAGCGTAAAGTCGCCATCCTTCAGATCGGCCTTCGGCAAGGTTATCTTGATCTTCTGGTCAACCACAGGCTGATCCGTGGCAGTAAGTCCCAGAGCACCGGTCGTATAACTGTAGGTGGAAGCATTGGCGGAAGTGGTCAACTCAAATACCGCATCTTCCCTACCCTCACAAACCGTTATCTCCTCATAGCCGGACTTGACTGCTACGGTCGGCAACGGATAAATGGTAAAGGCTTTGACTTGGTCAACACCTATACTCGGGCAACCGTTGTCGCCTTGAGCAATAAGTTCAACCTCATAATCCGTACCGGCTGCCAAAGCTTCAAGTTCCGCACCGGAGATAACAAACGAACCATCAACTTCGGGTGTCAAGCCTGTCTTGTTTCCGCTGACCGATGTATCAACGCCTCCCTTGCGGACTATATAATCCAGTTTGGTGGTAGTCAGACCTGTGTACGCTACCGTTATAGCTGCACCTGTGCCGGCACAAGTGTTGGTTACACTGCTCAACGTAACAGTCGGTTTGGCTTTCAGTGTAATTGTGGCTGTCTTGGCTGCTGCTGTTTCGCAGTCATGCTCGGATTTGGCGGTAACGCTCAGCGTATAGGCTTTGGTAACCGCTCCGCCCGTAGTCAAACCATCAATATCAACTTCTATCTTTCCGTCTGCTACAGTGGCGGTTGTTACGTTTTTCACAACCGTTTCGCCATCCTTAACCGTGTAACTGAACGTCAATGCATTGGTTGCTGTATAAGGCACGTTTACAACCGATTCGCCCTCACAAGGCGTGGTGTTGTCAAGTGTGCTGATTACCGGCAATGGCCATATATCGAAACTCTTCTTGGCTGTGTCGCTCTCACAGGTAGCGGATTTAACTACCAGACGCAACTCATACGAACCGGCATCCAGAGTGGATATATCGACATTGAACGTCGTACCTGTCACATCCTGATCGGTTACTGTCAGCACCGGCGCTGCTACACCCGACTTGAATACGCGGTACTCATACTTCGTTGCGTTGGCAGAAGTATAAACCACCGCTGCACTCGTCTCATTATCGCACTTGCTCTCTACCGATGTAATGCCGGCTGTCGGCTTAGGATAGATAGTGAACGTCTTCTCTACCCAACCGCTCTTGCAGCCCTTATCGGACGTAACCTCAATGCGGAACTTGTACGGACTCTTGGCTGCAGTCATAGTTGCTGTCAGCGGCACAACAATCGAACCGCTTGCCACAGCAGCACCGCTACCCGGAGTCAAAGCATTACCGTCCTTGTCTGCCAAGGTATAGGCGTAGGTGGCTGCATAAGTTGTCGAGTAGTTGATTGTCAGGCTCTCATCACCGAAGCAGGCATTAGGCAAACTTGCCGACAGCGTAACCGTCGGATGCGGATAAACGGTGAAGTTCACCGACTTCACAGCACCCGTACAACCCGCACCGGATACCGGCTTGGCTTCTACCGTGTAATCACCTGCACTCAGCGTGTCTGTCTTGATACTGAACTTGCCTGCACCTACTGCCACGCTGTTCTCTGCATTCCAAACGGCAGAACCTTTCTTCAGCGTGTACAGGATATTGGCTGCATCCGTCGCTGTAAAGCTTACGTCGCGCGATGCCACTTCAGTCTCGCACACATTATCCGGCGTACTCAAACTATTGATTACCGGTATAGGATTGATAACGAACTCTTTGGACGCACTGCTGCTACCGCAGTTGTTGGTGTTCGTTGCTGTCACGCTCAACACGTATGTACCTGCCGGAAGTGTATCCGTCTTGCTCAGATCTATCGTTCCATTGATAGTTGTCGAACTGCCACTGCCTTTCAGCACGTTGCCTGTTTTCCTCCTTACCTCATACGTATATGAATCCGTATATTCGGCTGTATATGTTGATGTTACAGCATTTCCTGCGCATACGGCAGCTATATCGTTCAGCGTGATTGCTGCCGGATTGTACATCGTGAACGTCACCTCACCGCCTGCGGGATTAAGCACCTCGCAGTTGTTGGCTGACTTAACGCCGGTAATCTTTACTTTGTAAGTACCCGGGCATACAAGCGAGTCTTGCAGAACGGTCAACGACGAACCCACTGCGGCGTAATCATAGTTCATAACGCCGTGCGGTGTGGTCAGTTGCCACTTGATCTGCGAAGCGTTGGTAGTCGTGTAGTTCACCGTCTTGTTGCTCGTACCCGGAGCACAAGCGTTCAGGTCTGCAGGCAACGATGTGATGGTTGCCGTAGGCATCGGATAGATAGTGAAGGTTGCCTCAGCCGTGTCACTCACGCAGGTTGCCGAGTTAGCAACCATCTTCAGGGTGAACTCCTGATCTTCCGTCAAGCCGCTGATTGAACTGATATCAAGGCTTATCTCCTTGTCGCCATCCGTCACTGCAACAGGCGTTGCCAGAAGCGACGTCTTGCCAACGATGTAGTAGTTATAGTTGTTTGCATCTTTGACATTGAATTTCAGCGTTGTAGCGTCTTCCTTGTCGCACTGACTGAGTTCATCCGAGGTCGAAGTGATGGTAATCGTCGGTTTCTTGTTGATGACAAACTCTACCTTCACCGCGGTGCTATCGCAGCCGAGTGCCGATATAGGCTGTGCATACAACTCATAATGACCTGCCGGCCAACCTATGGTAGCAATATCGAACTTCTTTGTCGCATCTACAGCTATCGTTGTCGAAGCAATCTTATGCGGCGTACCGCCCACTGAATCAACCCAATAAGTAATCTTTGCTGCGTCAACAGGCGTGTAGCTGAACGTGAACGTCGGAGCCGTTGCTGCCCAACATTGCGGATCCACGCCCTCAACTTTGAGCGACGGGCGGTTCTTGATTACCAGCGGCACTTCATCTGTCACGCTGATGCAACCTGTAGTCGTATTGAATGCTTGCAGAATCAGTTTGTACTTACCATCCGGCAACGAGCTCATAGTGCTGATGTCGAACGAAGTCTCTGTCGTGCGGCGCAGACCTGCCTCTCTACGTGTCGCGTCGTACGCCGAGTCAGGCTTCAACCAGTAGTGCAGCGAGTCGGCATAGTTCGCAACATACGGCACAGTCCACGTAGGCTGGTTCACCTCGCAGATCGAGTCTTTGCGGTGGTCATCAGCAACCTTTATCGTCGGCTTGTCGTACACCGTAAGGTTCAGTATATGAATCGAATCCGGATACGGGAACACAAGCGACTGCATCGTATCGCGTATAACAAACGTTCCCGCAGCAGCCGTATTGATAGTAGTAATCGCGACGCCGTCTTGCGTCAGATGATTCCAAGCATTGTGGTGACCTGTCCACGTAAACGATTCGCCCTGACATATACTTGCATTCTCCTCCGGCATAATGATATCCGGCACAACATCCAACTGCAAGTAGAAGATTGAGTCACAATCATGACGCGTAGCATATACCAGTGAGTCGAAGATCTGGAAGTCAGCATGCGAATCCGTCCAAGCAGCGGCATTCGCCGAATCCTTTTCATATTTGATCCAAGGCTTTCTGCCATTGAGATCTTCTGTCTGACTCAATGTAAATTGTGCATATTTAGGAGTACCGCCATCAATCAGACCAAACGGCACTTCTGACGAAGTCTTCCATTCGTAAACCATCTTGTTGGCTGCAACCTTCGTCTTCAATGTATCATAATAGACAGGGTGCACATTCAACGTAACATGAACAGTATCAGTATCTTTTACATGGGTAATAGGTGTCTCATGAAAAACATACAGATACACATCATGCTTTTTATCCGACTCACCTACAGTAGCGCCATACATGTGCGATGCTTCGTAGTCTGTACTTACAGCACCTTCACCAAGTTCCCATTTCACACCGGTGTGCGGATAGTCAACAATTGCAGTAAAGTGCACACCCGGATGCTTGTTGCAATAATCAAACGTCGAGCCATGAACCACTTCATTGTCATCAACAAACATCACCGGTGCAGACGGTACAATATTCATAGTCGCCACAGCCGCTTCCGACATAGCTTGACCGGGAAGCACGCTGTACATAGTCGCTACAAACGGGATATCATTCTCGTTATACAACCTGTTCAACTTATCATCCGTCAATTGTATGCGTGCGTACGCATACTCCTCGCTCATGCCGTCGAACGGTTGCGAGAGAGTAGTAAAGTTTCCACTTATATTTACCACTTCCGTGCCATTATGCAGACGCATACCTGCAACGCCACTCTTCTTGACAATCACATTCGCATAGTGGGTATTCAAATGTTCCGTTGTCGCTCCGGTATTTACGTCCTTACAATAGTAGGACATTTCTGACACACCTTTCGTAACATCGGGAATCAACACCATGGACGGCTCGCCAATACCTATACCCTTCGGAGCAATCGGAGTGTTTCTGTACGTATTGTGTTGGGCATTCACCATGAAACCGGAAATTGATACAGGCTCGGAGGTCTGAACCATCTTCGGAGTCCCGTCCCACGCTACAGAGATTGTTGTGGACTCATCGTATGTGGGGGTGGACTCACCCGGCTGTAAGGTCAGCAGGTATTCACCATCCACATACACCTTAGTGTCGGGATATATCGCTGTAATGATAAACTCCGTCGGGCTTGAACTCTTCTCATAAACGCCCGTCGGGAAAGCGTTCATATTCATCAGCACAAACCGTTTGCCCCAAGCATGGACAGGAAGAGCCTGCTCGAAAATATGGTCACCGCTCAAACCGGTTCCATCCGGAATAAACGCAATAACACCGCCATTGAAAACAGCCACAGGCTTCGAGGCGCCTACAGTTGTTCCCGCTATATTCGTGTAAGGCTCATCCTCGGCAAAACTCTCGCCTTTCAGCAGATAAACCTGACCTTTATTCAACGTTTCCGTTCTTGTCGTGCCTGCAGCAGACCACGTCGTGTTATCGCTGTTCAGCGTCTTGCACGATGGCTTGATAGTAATCTTCGTGTCATTCTCTGTTGCCACAACTGCCATCACCGTATTCGTCTGGTCTTCCCAATACGATTGAATCACATAATCCGCACCCAAAGTCTTAATCGGGAACACCGGTGACATGTCGTAGGAGTTAAGTGCCTGACTGTTAACATACTTACTACGCACATACAAAGCAATGTCTGTGCCGGTGGTCTCCACATGCAATCCCTTACTCGTTTTGGTTGCAGAAGAGGTATTATACACCTTATCCCGCTTGTCAGCCGGTATCTCATACACGTATGGCGTCCCCGCAGACAACGATCCGCCGGTCACTAATGGAGTGCCATCACCGCACGTGAGGCTGATTGTACCACTTGCAGTAGGAATAGCAATGACTTCCAGTTTAAGCTTGACATTATCCGCAGTCTCTGCATCCGCATTCTGCATAAATGTCACCCAGAAGTCCCTACCCGTGGACGGCAAATAATCATCCACAGTCGACGACGCGGCGTTCACCTGCTGCGGCGCGAGCGTCCCAACGACACCCAGACCTAACAGCAACGCTACAGGCAAAATGGTTAATACTTCTTTTACTTTCACTCTAAATGATTGCAAACGATTCATATATCGTACAATTTATAATTTACATGTATATTCACTCCAACCGGCACTACATCGCCAACATGCGCACAATGCGCATGCATAGACATAGTACGCGCTAATAATGCGCGAGTTATACGTGCACATACGCGCCACATATACGCACAGGCACACAATAACGCCACAAAGTTACAAAAAAAAATGCACATTTGCAAGTTTTTTGACGAAAAAATATGCAGTTTACTGCATTTTGCAATGTGCAGTAACTCACTTGGGCTCGCACAAAGGTGAGTTTCTGTACAGGGCAATGTACCACGTCAGTGGATTTTTTCGTCAAAAACCCACGTCTAAATGCTCCGCATTGCCTCGCAGTAACTTCGAGGTGGGATTGCCTCCAGGCAATGTCGGTGTCCTCGAATTTACAAAAAAAAAATGACTTATGCAAATTTTTAAGCCATTTTTTTTCGTTATAGCAATATTTGCTATACGTATCTTAAACTCCGACAGTTATTTTGGTTTATCGCTTTTAAATGCTTTTACTCATCAATCCCACCGATCCAGCGATGCAGCCAGTGGAAGAAGGTGCGCTGCCAGAGGATGCCGTTTTGCGGTTTGAGCACCCAGTGGTTCTCGTCCGGGAAGATCAACAACTCCGCCGGCACACCGCGCATCTTCGCCGCATCAAACGCTGCCATGCCTTGGTTAGCCAGGATTCGGTAGTCTTTCTCACCGTGGATGCAAAGGATCGGTGTATCCCACTTGTCCACGAACTTGTGCGGCGAGTTGGCAAACGTGCGCTGGGCAATCTTGTTGTTCTTGTCCCAATAACTGCCACCCATATCCCAGTTGGCAAACCACTTCTCCTCGGTCTCCAAGTATTGCATTTCCATGTTGAATATACCGTCGTGCGCAATAAACGCTTTGAATCGCCCGTCATGATGTCCGGCAAGCCAATAGACACTGAATCCGCCAAACGACGCGCCGACGCAGCCAAGACGGTCTTTATCCACATACGGCAAGTTAGCGCACGCCTCGTCAATCGCCGTGAAGTAGTCTTTCATACATTGTCCGCCATAGTCACCGCTGATCTGCTCGTTCCACGCCATGCCGAATCCCGGCAAACCGCGACGGTTCGGGGCAACGATCACATAGTCATGTGCAGCCATGATGCTGAAGTTCCACCTAAACGACCAGAACTGACTCACCGGACTTTGTGGCCCGCCTTCGCAGTACAGCAGCGTCGGGTACTTCTTGTTCGCGTCAAAGTGCGGCGGAAGGATGATCCACGTCAGCATATCTTTGCCGTCGGTCGTCTTCTGCCAACGCGGCACAACCGTTGCAGGCTCCAGTTGGTCGTAGATGTTCTTGTTCTCGTAGGTCAGTTGCTGCCAGCTCTTGTTCTGCGGTTCGCCGGCATCGCCACGAGCCACTTGCAGGCAATACACCTCATTCGCCTCGGTCATCGAGTGCCGCAGCATATAGATGCGATCGTCGCACACGTCGCCCAACACATGGTCATACTGCCCCTGCGTCAGCACACGTATTGTTCCCTGCAAATCAATGCTGTACAGTTGCACCGTCGCGTGCCAGCAACCGGTGAACACGATCGTTTGATTGTCAAACCACGCGAACTCATCGACATTGCTGTCAAACGACTTGCTCAGGAACGTCTTCTTGCCCGTTTCGAGGTTCATTACCATCAATCGGTTCTGGTCAGACTCGTAGCCGTCACGCGCCATCGACTGCCAAGCAATGAACAATCCGTCAGGCGAGAACGCAGGGTTGGTATCATAGCCGTCGTTGCCTTCGGTGATGTTCCTCGTTTCCTTCGTCTCCAAGTTATACAAATAGATGTTGGAGTTAGTACTGATTGCATAGTCCAAACCCGTCTTCTTGCGGCAGGTGTAGGCGATCGTCTTGTTGTCCGGCGCCCACGCCAACTGCTCGATGCCGCCAAACGGCCGCATCGGGCACTCGAATTGCGTGCCCTCCAACAGATTAACGCATCCGCCAAGCTTAGCGGATTTAATCCTCTCGCCTTCGCCGAACCACTCCAGTTGCAGGTCATACACGAACGGCTGCGGAGCACTCTCCACCCATTCGTCCCAGTGTTTGTATAGCAGGTCATCCACCACGCGACCGCTTGCCAACGGCAGGTCGGGGTACTTGTCGGCAGTCGTTTCCACGGTCTTCACCGACTTGATCAGTATCACCTTATCGCGCATCGGAGAGAAGAGGAATCCTTCTATTTCGTCTGCGCCTTGCACTTCTATCTCGTCATTGTCGCGCCGTAAGTACAGCTTGCCGCCTTTCATATACGCCAGCCAGCCGCTGCTGCCGAACCACGCCGGCTCCGCACCCACGAACTCATCAACCACCTGTATCCCCTGCTGACCACTGACCGCTGATTGCTGATCGCTGACTTCAAACGGATTGCAAATCCGTATCCAACTCGTCGACCTATTCTCCTCCACGCTGTAGTAGCTCACGGTATAGGCGATCAAGCCTGTTTCAATATCAGACTTGACTGAGCCGATTCGTCCCATCGCCCAAAGCGCCTCGGGAGTCAGTCTATCTCCTGTAAGCGTAATCTGCGGTTTGGTAATCGGTTGTTTGTCATTCGTTTGCTCCTTCTGAGCACAACCCATTAGCACACTAATCATAGCTGCCATAATAAATAGTTTAGAGTATTTCATTGTTGTACAAATTTTGCAATGCAGTATATAGTTCTACACGGATTTCCACGGATTCTCACGGAGCATTGGTACTTCCGTGTCTTTCCGTGAAGTTCCGTGTTCGTTTATTTCTCTACGAAATCTCCCGATACTCCACTTGCACGGGCTTCAACCGCGCCAAGTTATCCCGATAGACCTGCGTGTAAGCCGTCGCCAACTCCGGATCCTCATCCAACACCCCATTCGCGGCCTCCCGCGCCAACTGCAACACCTGCCCGTCGGTAGCCAGGTTAGCGATCTTAAAGTCCAGCGCCAAGCCCGACTGCATAGTCCCATCCAGATCCCCGGGCCCCCGCAACTCCAGATCCGCCTCCGCTATCCGGAACCCGTCATTCGTCGCGCACATGATTTCCATCCGTTTGCGCGTCTCGGCACTCATCTCCGGCGGCGTGAGCAGCACACAGTAACTCTGGTCTGCGCCGCGCCCTACTCTGCCCCGCAGCTGATGCAACTGACTCAGCCCAAAGCGCTGCGCATCCTCCACAATCATCACCGATGCGTTCGGCACATTCACCCCAACCTCAATCACCGTCGTAGCAACCAGAATCTGCGTCTCGCCACTCACGAACCGTCTCATCTGCAGGTCTTTGTCCGCCGCTTTCATCTTCCCGTGCACCATTGATATCCTGAACTGCGGGAAGGTCTGCACCAGCGTGTTGTAGCCGTTCTCCAGATCCGCCAGATCCAGCTCCTCGTTCTCTTGAATCAGCGGATAAACGACATATACCTGCCTACCCAAGCCCACTTGCTTGGTTATGAACTCATTGATCGACCGCCTACGTAGGTTCGAGTAATGATAGGTCTGTATAGGCTTCCTCCCGGGTGGCAACTCGTCGATGATCGACACCTGCAAGTCGCCATACACCGTCATCGCCAGTGTCCTTGGTATAGGCGTCGCGGTCATCACCAACACGTGCGGCGGAGTTTTCCCCTTCGCTTTCTCCCAGAGTTTAGCCCTCTGCGCCACGCCAAAGCGGTGCTGCTCGTCGATGATCACCAGCCCCACATTCGCAAACTGCACCGTGTCCTCTATTAACGCGTGCGTACCTATTAATAGATTGATCTCCCCGCGTTCGAGTGCCGGCAGCAATTCCGCGCGCTGTTTCTTGGTCGTCGAACCCGTCAACAACTCCACGCGCACGCTCGATCCTTTGAGTAGTTCGCGCAGCGTCGCCAAGTGCTGGTTCGCCAGGATCTCCGTCGGCGCCATGATACATGCCTGATAGCCGTTGTCTATCACGAGCAGCGCAACCATCAGTGCCACAAGCGTTTTGCCCGAGCCCACATCGCCTTGCAGCAGACGGTTCATCTGTTTGCCGGACTTCATGTCGGCGTGTATCTCTTTGATCACGCGTTTCTGCGCGTTCGTCAGTTCGAACGGCAGCAGGTGTTTGTAGAAGTAGTTGAACTGCTCCCCTACCCGCGTCATCTTGAATCCGTCAGTGTGCAGCCGTCGTGCCGAAGCACGGCTCAGGATCGACAACTGGTTGTAGAACAACTCCTCGAACTTCAGCCGCTCCCTCGCCTTCTGCATGCTCCTCGTATCCGCCGGGAAGTGAATCTGATGCATCGCCTCTGTCCTGTTCATCAGGTGGTAGCGTTGCAGTATATCCGCTTGCAGGGTCTCCGGCAATCCTCTGTCCACCTCCGGCATCAAGCCGGCGATGATCTGCCGCATCGCTTTGCTGTTCAGCCCGGAGTTTTTCATCCGCTCCGTAGTGTTGTAGCTCGGTTCCAGCCCGCTCACCATCTGCGGCGTCACTTTCTCCAGCGGCGTCAGCTCCGGGTGAACGAAGTTATATGTCCTGTTGAACCTTGACGGCTTGCCGAACAGCAGATACGGCACGCCGACTTGCAACTTCAGGTACTGTATTCCCTTAAACCACACCAACTCTATCTGCGACTGCCCGTCGGTGAACATCGCCGACATCCGCTGCCCGCGACCTATTCCCATCGTGTGGTATTCAAGAATCGTGCCTTTGATCTGCACAAACGTATCTTCGTCCTCTATCTCGTGGATATAGTAGAACCGCGAACGGTCGATGTACTTGAACGGATATTGCTCAAGGAGCTCGGCGGCTGTTTCCACGCCAAGCTCCTTACGCAGAATGTCAGCCCTACGTGAGCCGACATTCTTGCAATATGTAATATCCTTGTCTAACAATATTACTGTAATCTGAAGCTAACCGGTACGGTGTATTTTACGCGCACAGGTTTGCCACGTTGCTGACCGGCTTTCCACTTCGGCATCGACTTGATCACGCGTACGGCTTCCTTGTCCAGCGATGCGTCACCGCCCGAACGAACAACCTCAACGTCAACAATCGAACCGTCTTTGTTCACCACAAACTGGCAGATTACACGACCTTGGATACCGTTCTCCTGTGCGATAACCGGATACTTAACGTTCTCGCTCAGGTACTTGAACAGCGCTTGCTGACCACCGGGGAACTCAGGCATCTTCTCCACAACCATGAAGATCACCTCTTCTTCCTCCTCTTCAACCGGCGTCTCTACCGGTGCGGCAATCACAACCTCTACTTCCTTGTCGTCCTCAGACTGAATTTCGATGTCCTCAACTTCCTTCTCGTCCTCAACGACATTGAGCACCTCAACCTCTTGCACTTGTGGCGGTGGGGGCGGCGGCGTAACGTCTTGTTGCGTTTGTTGAATCTCCACTTCTTCCTCGAAGCTCATGTCCAAATCTGCCACTTCATACTTGGTGACCTCTTTCTCGGTCCACTCCAGAGCGACATAACAGATACTCAGCACGAAAGCCAGACCTATAAGAATATAGGTAAACTTCTTGTCTTCCAAGCTGACTCTTGGTGATTTTTTCAGTTGCATATAGATTTAAATTTTATAATTGTCCAGTTGACCTGTCTTGACCTTCGTAATTGTCTTTAATAGTCTTTAATTGTTGACCTAAAAAATCTCAAAGCCCAAAATTCGCTGCAAATATACTAAAAAATTTTGAAATATGCAAATAATTCGTGCATTTTTTGTGATTTTTCTTGATATTTTTGCATTTTTTCGCCAAAACGCCCCTTTAATGCACATGCGTAATACAATTTATTTATGATTATTTCTTTTGAGTTTTTACTAGAAGAGTGGTGATAATTGGTGATAAAAACTATCCGAGAGTTCACTTTTTGGGGACCCCGACACAAACCAGCATAGCGTTTGTGGTGGGGAGAGCGGAGGCATCGGTCGCTTTAATGAGCGCTTGCGCTCAGTCTGTGCGACCCGATTGCCGAACGCGATCTCCCCCGTTGTGCACCCAATATCGGATGCTCACCACATGATAACCACAACATAACCATAAGATAGCCATAAGATAAAACTCTCATTTTTCATATTATGTACTTATACTATATATATACTATGTATATATATACTTTTTGTTCATTTTTCGCCGTTATTACAACCTGCATATTCACCGTCCGACCATCGCCCGACCACCTTATATTCAGTCCATTTCGACGCTTTATTCACGCCTCTTCAACTGCCATTTTCGCCTACTACTGTTGCGTTAACTTTTGTTATATATTCTATAAATAACTTATATTCTGTGCCTTATGAGCATATTGTGACTTTTCGATCTGAAAATCATTTTTGGAATTTTTTGGCATTTTTGAAGATTTATTGATTTTGATTTTGCAAAAATCGGAAGATTTATTTGAGTGACTCATGTCAAATTTATTTGAAAATGAAGCAGTTAAATAAAGATTCGATTAAAGAAAATCAATAAATCTATTTTTCTTAAGTTTTTTTGGTTAAAATTATCGCATCAGTTCTAATTTTCGCCGTTTTTGCACAAAAATCACATTTTTCTCACACTTTTTCCAAAAAAAATTTGCATATTCGAAGATTTTTTCGTAACTTTGTGGGCTTTTTGTTGTGTGCGTACATATATACGTCGTACACGCTCACGCATGAGAATGTAAGCATCCAAAGCTGCAAGGGGGAAAAATAACATTAGTACAACATGTCACAAGAAACACAAATACAACTATTCGAAAACGCGAAGATACGCGTTGTGTGGGACGATGAACAGGAGAAATACTTCTTCTCCGTGGTGGATGTAGTAGGAGTATTAACTGAAAGTGCTGATGCCCGCACCTATTGGAAAGTCTTGAAACATAGGCTTATAAAAGAAGGATTTGAGTCGGTTACAAATTGTAACCAACTGAAATTACCTGCTACAGATGGGAAGAGTTACAAGACCGATGTGGCTGATTTAGAGGGGATTCTGCGCATTGTACAATCTATACCATCAAAGAAAGCAGAGCCCCTGAAACGCTGGTTGGCGCAAGTGGGAAGCGAAAGAATACAGCAGATGATTGATCCGGAGCGCTCCATTCAACAGGCTGTTGCCGACTATAAGAAACAAGGCTACTCGGACAAATGGATTGCCAACCGCGTAAAGTCAATTGACGCGCGCAATGAGCTGACGAACGAATGGAAGCGAGCTGGTTTGGAAGAAGGACGGGACTTTGCAATACTGACAGACTTAATCACAAAGACTTGGAGTGGCAAAACCACTAAAGAGTATAAGCAGTTCAAAGGGCTAAGGAAAGAGAATCTGCGAGACAACATGTCAACCATTGAATTGGCATTGAACACTTTGGCAGAAGCTTCGACAACGGAAATATCCAAGCGTAAGAATCCGAGGACGATGGGGCAGAACATGCAGGTTGCCAAGGAAGGCGGTGAAGTTGCTAAGGCTGCGCGTCAACAACTGGAAAACACCATAGGCGAAAGTGTTGTTTCACCAATAAAAGCCAGCGACTACATTCACCCTATTGAGGAAGTCAAAGCACAAGAGTTGCCATTTGACGAAGACACCAAATAACAAAGCAAACTGAAAACGAGACTGAAGCACACCCCCAAAGTGCAAAAGTGCAGAAAGTGCAAGGGGAAAATTAAATAATAAAACGTATAATCCTATATGGATACACAAAGTATATTGACATACAAAACGACATTCGATAGCATTATGCATGAGATAGATGCTGATGACGGTTCGAAGATGGAAGTTTGGTACGCACGTGAACTACAAACGGTGTGTGGCTATGCACGCTGGGAGAATTTCGCAGTAGCTATCAGTCGTGCGAAAGATGCGTGCAGCTCACAGAATATCAGCATTTATGATCATTTTCGTGACGTCACGAAAATGATCGAAATAGGGAAAGGAGGGAAGCGCCCGACAGACGACATTCTTCTCACCCGTTATGCATCTCACCCTCAGCGTGGGAGAGACAGGAACATTGTAAGATTACGTTTTTTCATTGATACACCATAACCACAGCAATACAAACAGTTAAAACCATGGCGGGAAAAAACAAGAGCAAAGCAATAGCAAAGCGCAAACAAGAGATAGCACTTTTGCCAATATCAATAGAGGATGTTCAAGACAAAATCATCGTTTTGAACGGAGAGCCGGTTATCCTTGATAGGGATGTAGCCGACCTATACGGCGTGCAAACGAAAGAGATTAACCAAGCAGTAAAAAACAATTCGGAAAAATTTCCTATAGGATATATCTTGCCAGTTGATGAGAGAGAGTTAGATGAACTAGTCAAAAATTTTGACAGGTTTAACATTCTGAAACACAGCTCAGTAACGCCAAACGCCTTTACGGAACGTGGCTTATATATGATGGAAACTATATTAAAGAGCAAGCAAGCCGAGCTCACGACACAATACTAAACAAGCAGAACTTGAAATTATGGAAATATATTTTGCTGACAGCGATTTGGAAGCTTGTGCAAAAGATGAGCGTTTATGCGTAAAGAAAATGGGGCAAAGACAAGCTGCTATCTTCTACAAGAGATTAAACCAGATGCACAACGCTCAGACTCTTGAAGACGTACGACACTTACCGGGACGCTATCACGAATTGAAAGAAGATCGGAAAGGACAATGGGCTTGCGACTTGGAACATCCTAACCGATTGATATTCGAGCCAATGGAAAAGCCCATACCCACTTCAGAGTCAGGAACATATATCTGGCTGGATATCAAATCTGTTGATATAATAGAAATAACAAACTATCATGGCAAATAATATGGAAACAAATATGAGAACCGCGTACAATCCGATTAAGGCATTTCATCCGGGAGAGACATTGGATGAGAAACTGCAAGAGATGCAGATGCCGGTAACAGAGTTTGCTGCACAGACAGGGGTACCTGCATTTGTAATAGAATCAATCATTGCAGGCAACATGTCTATCACCGCAGACATGGCATTGGCGTTTGAAAAAGTGACGCTTATTCCTGCTCATTATTGGTTGAACGCGCAGCATAGTTATGACGAGTACCTTGTGGATCAAGAGGCTGCGAATTACCAGATCCGCTTGACAGAAAGCCAGAAGCGCTTGGCTTCGTTAATGGTAAGTGCAATCACGCATGTACCTGCATCTACTCGAAATATTGCTTACGCTTAAACACCAAATTATATGCCCGGAAGAATGGCTGAAAAAAGTTGACCAAATGAGATAACGCTTATAAAAAGCACAAACCCGGAAGTATGCCGGAGCAGGGACTTTCGGGTCTTACGGGTGCAAAGATACAACAAATATTTTATATATGCAAATATTTTTCGAAAAAAGTGCAATATGAACTGATTTTTCTTAAAAATTGAAATACAAACACACCAAATAACGAGAATATTAACTTAAAACACAATACAATGCACAGCGCAGCACAAGCCGTAAACACTCCGCAGATCACCATGTACGAGTTGGAAAAGAACGGGATGCCGCTACATGAGGCTATGAACAAACTGCGCGAGAAAGCACAACCCCAAAGTGCAAAAGTGCAGAAAATGCAAGGTAGAAAATAAACAGCAGCCAAAACTATCTCCTTGACTGATATGGCTCATAGTCAAATGCAAGAACATATTATATTCAAATGGATGAGTCAAAAGAATATAATAGAATATTTGGAAGAATGGGAAGCTTTATACAATCCAAACTTTAATTATACCGAATTCGGTACAATTAGAAATATGGCAGGCAACAACATGATATATAACAAACAACAATAATGGCAACAAATCGAACCATACAAGTTCAAGGTACACAAATCAATGTGCTATTGAATAAAGACCGGAATGATTATATCTGCTTAACAGATATGACCAAAAACTTTGAAGATGGTCCGCGTCTTATCGAAAAATGGCTTACAAATAAGAGTACTATTGATTTTTTGGGCGTATGGGAGCAACTAAATAACCAGGATTTTAAAACCCCCGAATTCGGGGGAATTAGAATGGAGACTACATACAGATGCTATTAAGGATAACATTTTACCACAATTATCTGTAGATAAGAAAAAAGAATATCTGATATATGCATCCGAAGCAGATATGCTAAATCTGGCATTATTTGGATGTAGAGCCAAAGATTGGGAGATGCAAAATCCTAAATTGGCAGAGAAAGGCTTTAATTTAAGAGATACAGCCACTATCAACCAATTGATTGTATTATCCAATATGGAAGTTATGAACGCAGAAATGATTAAACGAGGCGTTGAAAGAATAGAGCGTTTTAACATTTTACAACAAATGGCTATAGAAGAATTAGAATCTCTAAACAAAACAAGTGTTGAACAGCAATTCAAGCGAATAGCCTCAAAATATCCACTATCGCTAAAATAGCAACACCCAAACACACCAAATAACGAATATTAACTTAAAAAACACAATACAATGAAAAATTTATTCTTTTTTAACCAAAGGAGTAACGCCGCGGCGCAGGCGACAGAATGCGCCTATACAACAGGGCAGAAATTTGGAGTAAACCCTACTGCAACCTCGACATTCGGTCGCCTCGCGACCTATATCGGGCTTGTCCTCGTCATGCTCGTAACGCTCGGCGTGGGGGAGATGAAAGCAGCTGATGAGACCTATGGAAATGGGAAAGTAATATACTTGGACATATCCAACGGCTCTACAACCAACGGTTGGCGTAAAGATCAATCTTCAGAGTCTTATAAGATTAAAATGTACTATTGGAACTCAGATGACGAAGCTATTGGTTTTTATTGCTGTACTCGTATAGGTTCATCAAACGTGTATTACACAACTACTAATAATGATTGGGTGCGTTACGTACAAGCCATTCGTGCAGCAGGTAGTTGTGGTGATCAGCACAATTATTCTAATCGTGTTTCATGTGCAAGTCGTTCGTACAATCATGACAATTGTATTGTTTTACCAAGCGACAGATCAACATGGTGGGACACATGGGTGCCCACATGGACATGTTATGTTCCTGATATTAGTTCCGCATCTCTCACTAATGCTTCTGTTGTATATGGCGGTGACGGCACTTCCGCTAATCCTTATCAGATTAAAATCGGCTCAACACTATCTGTCAATGCAAGTGCTGTTAGCGCAGTACCATCTGATAATGCTCCTACGAAACAATACGAATTTTATCGCAAGGTAGATTCAGGTTCTCGCACCAAAGTGCAAAATTATTCGTCAACTGCAAACTACTATTTTACGGCATCCTCAACTGCAGGTACAACGTACGAAATAGATGTTGTTGCGCGCAATGCAAATAATTCCAACTACGGTGGCACTGCAACCAGTTCCAAACTATATTATGTGACTGTCAGTCCTATTTACGCTATTTTGGGAGGATTTAACTCTTGGACACATTCCGCAGACACTTGGGATCTCGCAGATCAAGGATCAAATAACTGGGACGCAACATTTACTTTGGAAAAAGGCACTCATGAATTCAAGGTCGTTTATAACTCTACATATTATGGCAAAGGTACTGGTAGTACTTATACAACCCTAACTCGCGCTTCAAGTTCTGTAAGCACGTTAGCAAGTGGAGACGGAATCAACAACCTAAAAATAACTGCCGATGTTACTGGGTCTTACACTTTCCGCTTTAACTCGTCGACTAAGAACCTTACTGTCACATACCCCGCAAAATGTCAAATCAATTTCGCTATTGGCACTGTCAAGGGTAATAGTAAGACGCTATATGCTTTCACTGGGGGTGTTGATGCGAATAGAATTTCAAGTGGCGATTATGTAGCCAGCGGAACGCGAGTTACTTTCTATCTTGGTTCGAACGATGCTGCCAATGTCGTTAAAACAGGTTATACATATCGAGGATATTATGGCGATGCAGATGGTTCGACAAGTCAGTTGTCATATCAAACGGCTTACAACATTGCTTCTGTTACCACTGACCAGAATATTTACGCTTGTTTCTATGAAAACGATTACTATATCACGCCTTACATAGATGGTCAAGGTTCGGTTTCGCCAGAGGATGGACAAAACGGTCATATTGCTACACCAGTATCGTTTACAGCAACGGCAGGTACGGGATATATGTTTGATAGTTGGGAAGAGAGAGGAGGTAGTGCTCTGACTATTGCATCTCCCAGTGCGACGACAACAAATGTTACGACATCAGCAGCCGCAACACTTCAAGCAAACTTCGTTCCACGATGGTCGGTAGTGGGTACAGGCGCGTTTGGTGGTTGGTCTGCATACGGGACGAACTTGTTTACCGGCTATACAAAAGTTAGCACAAAGGATGTCGGTTATAAAACCATTACCCTCGCGGCGAACACAAACTACGAGATTAAGGTTTATGACCGCGCAAACAGCACTTTGTACGGAGGTTCAGCTAATCAAACTATTGACTATGCACATAGTGGCGCAGGGAATGAATATACGATCGCAACGACTTCAAGTCCAAAGAACGTGTTTATTCAATCAGCCGCAGGCGGCACATACACGCTGAACTGGAACTTGACAGACAAGAAGATTGCCGTTGTTTATCCTACTTCGTGGTATATTACGTCAGGGCAAAGTGATGCTAACGGTGGATCATTTACCGCAGTAGATGGTTCAAGCAATAATGTAAAAGGTGGTAAGTTCGTAGCAGACGAAGCCACAGTAACCTTTGAAGCTGAGGTGAACACAGGTTATACCTTTGATGGTTGGTTCAACAATTCAGACTATGCAGTCGGGCATAAATATGCAGACAACGGCGATGATATAGATATCAGCGGTGAAGATGGAGAAGTTCTTGAGATTAGTAGTATCGGAGAAGACAAGTCTGTTTATGCCAAGTTCACGGCAAAGGAGTACACTGTAGCATTAGATATGCAGACCAGTGCAGAGGGGTATGGAAGCGGCTCCAACAGAAATGAAACAGTCACTTTCAACGCGACGCTTACAACTGTTGGTTCGCTACCTACCGCTGCAAATGGTTATGCGTTTATGGGATTCTATTCGGGCACAGGCGGCAAGGGTACCCAGTTCATTAACGCGAGCGGCACATGGGCAACGAGCGTAGCCGACACCATCAGCGACAGCAAGTGGGTACTTGATGCCGGTGCAACCCTTTACGCCTACTACAAGAAAGCAGAGATAACGGAACTGACGTTGGTCGATGCGATTGTCGCACAGAATGTGACGAATGGCGTGAAGGTGACACCGACCATTTCACCCACACCTGCCGGCACAACGCATATTGACTGGCGAGTGCTGTATAGCAACGGTAACCCGCTGGCAGAGCAGCCATCGATGTCAACATATAACACAACCGGCAAACAATTTACCTCACCGGCAACCTCAGGCACATACTTGGTAGAAGCTGTATTGCGCACGGGTTCGACAGCCAACGCCGGCACGACGATTGACTCCACAACAGCAAGCTTCCAAGTAGCAGGTGAGCACACGGTAACTATCCGTTACCAAGACAGCGAAAGCAATACGTTACAGGCTTCAGCCAACGTAACCGCTCGTCCGTTAGCATGGTCGGATGATATTACAGCGCCAACCATATTCGGATATACGTTCACTCGCTGGGACGCCGGTGATGGAGTAACCATCAAGGATGGCACAGGTGAAGACCTTACAACTTCAACCAGTTTAACCATCAAGATCAAGGCCACTTACGACGGTCGTCTGACAGCTGTATATACGCAGAAACAGATGATCTACTTCAAGAACACCTTAGGTTGGAGTGATGTATATGTACATTTCTTGCCAAGTAGTTATTGGACAAGCGGTAAAGGCTCCGGTAATAAAGGTAAGTCAAATTGTAACAAACATATGACGCGTATCGGCGAAACGGATGTATGGTACTACGATTATGGTTCTGCAGACATCACACCATCGCTATATATAGCCTTTACGAGTGCGTCACAAAGCAATGTCGAAAACTTCTGGGCTAACCCGAGTGTAAATGTAGTATATCCCGCTAACTATCAAGATGACATCAATACCGACAAGTCAGCAGAGAATGGCTTTAAGGCAGCGGTTCCGATGTTTGTGCCGCTTGCAGATCAGACGGCTACAACATTGAATAATTTTGATAGCGGTAAAGCTAACTACTACAACCGAGGATATTGGACGAAGTACCTGCCGGGTACGGGATATACACTTGAGATATATAACAGCACCGGAAGTTCACTGCTGAAGAGCATTGAGTTCACATCAGCCGATGAGTTGATGCCAATGAAGGCCGTTGCAGACCTTGAGGCAGCGACAACATATAAGTTCCAGATACGTCGTGGTGGTACTGAATCGAATGGTATTTATTATGGTCATTCAGGCTCAATGACCAGCTCAAATAACGGTAATGGAAACCCGTGGGAGTTGATCAATACTATGACCCCGTCATTCACCATGGTAACGATTAAAACCACCGCTGCCGGAGACTATACATATAACCTCAGTTACTCTGCGAACGCAAGTTCTCAATACCGCTTGCGTATAGCCGTTGATTACCCGGCAGCCACGGGCGACTTCCAAGTGCTGTACTCCGATACGACAACATGGTCAAACGGTCAACATGCAGCCGCATGGCGTCACCCGTCACGCGTCATCACAGCGCGCGCAAATGGTAAGGATACTATCTCCTTCTTTGTAGCGAAAAACAAGAAGCCTGCTATCAATGCACAAAAGATTAGTACCATTAACGCTTCAACAGGTGCTATCACATGGACTGCCACAAACATTGGCAGCAACGCATCGCAGAGCCTTGATGCGGTAGAAGCAACAGGCGTATATAACTTTGTAGTAACGCAAAACGCCGCAGGTACTGCTATCACATCGGTCGAGAACATTGGCGAATATACGGGTAACTATTATATCCGTACCGATGCCGCAAACAACAAGTGGGATAGTTACCGCGCTATAGATCACCAGATAACGTACTCTGAGTATGCTAAGGATTATAGCGACTATACGCACTACTTTATGGCGCACGTAGGAAGCGGCACGAACATCAAGTTCGTCATCGCCAACGACTTTAGCGCTTGCGTATCGGATACACTTATTCGGCAGACCTACCGCGGCGGTGACGCAAGTCATGTTGACACGGACGGAAAAGTGCTAGCGGAGGCAAACGTACGCTTCATGTACGATTTACGCTACAACAGGCTTACTCGTGCATACTTGGCAGCCGCCAAGAGCGATGGCAGTAAGTTCCTTGTGCTCAGAGCGAACTCATCAAGCGACATGATGGACGCTAACGGCAATGCGCTACTTAACTCCGCTAATTATGGAGAAGCCGGCTACAACCACAAAGCCCCGGACAACAGCATTCAGTTCGTGGATAACGAGAACTGGATATACGAGACGGACATCAAGATTCAGCCGGGTGCATTCGTGAAGTTATATGCTTACTTCAACAGCTCATACTTCTACTACAAAGGCACGAACGACAACACCTTTGATGCATCGCACGCCATCAACCTGATGACCGGCGAAGGTGATCCGCAGCTCATCCGCGTTATCTACGATTTCAAGACCGATCGTCTGGTAGCAGCGTGGACACCAAGCGGAGAGATTGATGGTGAGAGAGCCATCAACGCTGACGTAATGTTCGTTCGCGAGCACCAAGGTGACATAGCCCAAATCACCTTCACCGAGAGCGGTAAGATCACGGAGATCAACACAGCTTACGGTGTGCTGCGTTTCAACAAGTGGACGCTGAACAACAAGAGCAAGGCTGACGGTCATGCTCCGTTGTCACCTGCCTTGTCTCGCTACGAGCGTGATTTGTTCTACGTATCGTTCCCATTCACGGTAGCGATGAACGAGGTGTTCGGTTTTGGTAAATACGGGCAGCACTGGATTATTGAGGAATATGATGGTGCAGGGCGTGCAGCGAACGGATTCTGGGCTGATAGCCCAAGCTACTGGAGGTTCGTAACCGATCGTAAGGGTAAGTACTTCCAGCCTAACCAAGGCTACATCATTGCGCTTGATCTCGATGAGTTGGGCGAGAGTGCAGATGTATGGGCAAATGACGTAGAGAATGTTGAACTCTACTTCCCGTCCTACGGCACGATGGACAACATCACGTCCTCATCCGTAGTACACACTCTGCCCGCACACCAATGCAATATAGCTGCGCGCTTTGAGGGAGGCGAGGATCGTCGCGTAAAAGACAGTCACTGGAACGTGATGAGCGTACCTACGTACGTCAACACCAGCAGCATAACATTCGCCAACACCGAATGGACAGCAACACGTCCGAAATTCCTATACGAATGGAACCCCGACGACAACTCGCTGACAGCTCGCTCCGGTAGCGGATTCACCTACCACGCTATGCACGCATATATGGTACAATATGCCGGTAATGTCACTTGGACATCAAGCGTAAACGTATCGCCGTCTGTAGTGGCTCGCCAGCAAGATCAGCCGCAAGAGATTGAGTTCCGCATCGAACTCAAGCAAAATGAGGCAACTGCTGACCAGACGTTCATTAGTCTAAGCAGCGATGAGCAGGTTAGTGTTGCATTCGACTTCAACTACGACCTGTGCAAGGAGATGAGAAAAAGCAAAGCGAACATCTATACGATGATTACCTCTGTGATTGACGACGAGGTTGCTGTAACGAAGGCTGCCGGAAATGTGCTGCCTATGACGGAACAGACAACGGTTGTGCCGGTAGGCGTAACGGTTGCAGCCAACGACGACTACACATTCTCTATCCCTGAGGGAACGGAAGGCATTGGCGTAACGTTGATTGACAAGGAGAGAGGTATCCGCACAAGCCTCAGCGCAGTGGATTACACCGTTTCGCTGGAGGAAGGTACGTACAACGAGCGATTTGTTCTGGAGATCTCGCCGATACACAATATGCCGACGGAGATAGAGCCGTCAGCAGTCAGCGATCAGCAGTCAGATGTGCGAAAGCTACTGATTGACGGATTGCTGTACATGGTACGCGATGGTAAGGTATATGACGCACGCGGTGCGCGCATCGAATAATTTATGGTTAGAAAGGATTATTAACTACTAAGAAGGAGGAAATGATTATGAAGACCATGAACACAAAATCGATGATACTGACAGTTTGCGCACTGATGATTTGCATGCAAGTTAGCGCTGCCGCTAAGTTCAATATGCTGGAAATGCAATCGACCTCTGCTATGCAGGGGACGGGAAGCATTCATAAGCCCAAAATCACTGCCGTTGATGCGCCACAAGTGCAATTTACCTACTTGAACATGCAATCAACGTCTATTATGATGGAAACAGGCGAGATACCTACTCCATTCTCTGACGAAGAGGAAACCGGTTACGCAAAACCTCGCCGAAGCTTTGATGTCGGCGGTGAGGGTGAGCGCGCAGACGAATACCCTGTCGGTGAGCCGTGGGTGATGCTACTATTCGCAGCCGCAGCTGGCACAACGATTGCAATAAGGCGTCGTCGCATAGTGGCTGAGGGCTAATTATGTTCACTAATTAAGCGAATTAAACGAAATAATCGTTCGAACGCAGTGAGATAAGAATTGCAGCGGACTAAAGAATAATAAACAAACATTAAATATCTTATGAAACAAAAAACATTACACTACCTGATTGTTCTTGCGATAGCGGGAATAAGTATGGCGGGCTGTAAGCACGATGTGGATTTCAAGAATCTCACACTGGACAGTGAGGTGAACGTGCTACTCAACAACCTGCCGATAGGTGAGATGAGTGCTACATTCAACGATTTGATCGGTTTGGTGGACGCAAAGAACACCACTATAGCCCCCGACGAGGACGGTGTGTTGGTGCTCACGATGGATGAGAAGTACAAACGCGACTTCCACACGATTGATCTGAAAGATTATCTGGGCGAAATCAACTCCGTGACGTACCTGCAAAAGGTGATGCCGGAGCTGGTGTTTATCCCTGCCGGCACATCGATGAAAGTGGAATTCCCGATGACCATCACATTCAGCGGCGTGAACGACAATATGTCGGACGAACGTTTGGATAGCATGGTTATCGAAGATGCCAAGTTCACCACACGCATCAGCAGCGAGAACCTGACCATCAGCGACAGCGAGATCGAGAAAGTGACGCTGCGCCTTGGTGACCAGTTCCGTCGCGCCAAAGGCTTGGAGAAAGTTCTGGATAACTTCCACCTGGACAGCGATGTGGCTGTGAACATCGACGACTTCACGCTTGTGCTGATGAAAGACGAGAAGCAAGAACCGGGCAACGACAATGTGATAAACACTGCAACCATTACATTTGTGGTGGACATCAAGACGCAGAACAACGTTGTGGTGGCAGCAAACTCCGGTTTCCGCTTCAACTTCAAAGTGGAGTTTATGGACTACAGCGCATTGTATGGATTCTTTGAAGCCGGCAAACAGACCCGCGACATCAATACGATACCTACGCCACTGAAGTTCTCGGAGACCGACACGATGATCCTGCCCGTCAAGGAGCCGAAGATCGAATTGATGTTCACCTACGGCATGTCGATGCCGCTGAACGTGCGCATCAACTACATCAAGGCTGTTCGTCCGGAAAGTTCGGCTGAACACGCTGTATATGCAACATGGGGTGGCAGCACAAGTACTCTTCAGCCTCTGAACACCGTGATACCCAATGACGCTCCGCTGGACATAATGGTCAAGGACAGTAGTATCATGCTCAACCAAGAGTCGCAAAATGGCGCTATCGACCGGTTCTTTACCGACCATGTGGATTCGCTGGGCTACGACTACAAGTTGGAGGTTGACCGTAATCGCGTAGTTTTCGGCAAAGTGATGAAACAATTCCGTTTGACCAAGAACACGGACTTCTACATGCAGTTCCGCTTCACGATGCCGTTTAAGTTCAATCCGGGCCTGAAGGTAACGTACGCCGACACGATTAAAGACGTTAATCTGCAGCGCGCATCGCTGGATTCGCTGGCAGCCATGACCGACAGTATCATCCAGAAGATCAACAAAGCCGACTTGCAGTTGTACCTGACGTTCACAAACAATATTCCTCTGGATCTGCTGGTGGATGTTCAGTTCCTTGATGAGAAGGGCAAAGAGTTGAATCTGCCACAACTGCACAACATCACAATAGATGCTGCGACCAAGAGCGGCAGTTTGATTACTCCGTCAGAGGCGCTTAAGGCCATTGGCATCACAGAGGCTGATTTCGATGAAGTGGCTAAGACGCGTAACGTACGCATCAAAGCACGCATCAGCGACGAGAAAAAGGTGGGCACCGCATTCCTCTCCGACCAGAAGTTGATCATCAAAGCCGGCGTAACCGGTGATGTCAAGGCGCTGCTGCATTATAAACTTACACAGGATAACAAATAATAGGAGGACAAGACAATGAAACAGATATTTCGTTCGATAGCAATAGCTGTTGCCCTCCTGACGGGCATAACGATGAGTGCGCAAGAGGTGAACACGCTTTACTTCTTGGAGAACGCTCCTATGCGCACGCAATTCAACCCCGCACTGATGCCGGTGAGCAGCGGATATATCATCTTCTCGCCGCTGGGTTACACCAGCTTGTGGGCAGGTAACAACTCGCTGACGATGGCGGATGTCATCTACAACAAGAACGGTCAGACCATCACTGCGCTAAATGCCGGCGAGACGGAGCGGTTCCTGAGCCGACTGCACCGGAACACGCTGGTGAGCGCTGACATGACGACAACGATCCTCGGCTTCGGTGCACGCACCAAGAAAGGCGGTTACTTCCACGGAGGAATCTTCCTTCGCGCAGATGTCGGAGTGAACATACCCAAGAGCCTGTTCAAAGCCTTTATCACTCCGGAAGGTATAGGTCTGGACATGAGAGACGGGCTGAAGATCTCCGGATTGAATGCCAATGCGCAAGCGTACGTGGAAGTAGCAGGCGGTTACACGCGCCCGTTGAACGATCAATGGACTTTAGGCGGAAAACTGAAGTTCCTGTTGGGCTACGCCAACATCAACATGCGCGTGAATGAACTGACTCTTACTCCCGGCGCCAACCCGGGCGACAAGGCGCAGTTGGATCTGAAAGGCACTATGAATGCCGCTACTCCGGGTGGCATTGACCCGACGGGTATTCTGCCTAAGAACGGAGAAGGGTTCTTTGAGAACATCGGCGACCGCGTGAAAAACATGTTCTCGTCGATCAACGGCAACTACGCCTCACTGGCTAAGCCGGCAGGCTACGGTGCTGCTATCGACTTCGGTTTCACATACAAGCCTATCAAATACGTTCAGATAGCCGCAGCCATCAACGACCTCGGTTTCATCTACTGGGCGAACGGCGTGAACGGCACAATCGGCGCAAGCACTCCGTTTGACGGTGTCGGAACAGTCGAAGTACGCACCAAGGACGGCAAGATTGACACCGAGAGCATGGGCAAACAGATCAGCGATCACATGCAAGGCTACCTTGATGCCATTAAGGCAGAAGGAGCCGGCGGCGGTTATGCACGCATGACGCGCGCACATCTGAATGTGAGCGTTGACGGAATGTTTTGGGAGAACCGCGTAGGTTTAGGCATATTGTCGCAAACCAAGCTGTATAATAATAAGGTATATGAAGAGTTGACCTTGGGCGGTTTCTTCCGACCGGTTAACTGGTTCAACCTTGCGGTAAGTTACTCGCTGATCAACGGTAAAGGCGGCACACTGGGCGCAGCATTAGGTTTTGCACCCTACGACGGAATCATGCTGACCCTGGCTACGGACTATATCCCTTGCCACTACGCCGACATGAGCCAACTGACGAACAGCAGTTCGAAGCAATACTACCTGCCCTACAAGAGCCCGGGCGTAAACGTAGCCTTTGGCTTTGCTATCGTTTGGGGAACGAACAAGAAGCGTGACTCCGACAAGGACGGTGTGCTCGACAACCTCGACATGTGTCCGAAGACTCCGCGCAACGTGCGTGTGGATGCGTTTGGCTGTCCTGTTGACGCCGACAGCGACGGAGTGCCCGACTATCTTGACGAGTGCCCGAACACGCCGGCAGAAGCTTACGGAATGGTGGATGCCGCAGGTTGCCCGAAAGATGGCGACTTGGACAATGTACCCGATTACAAAGATCTCTGTCCTGAAACGCCTGAAGAGGCTCGTGCATCGGTTGACGAGAACGGTTGTACACGTGATACGGACGGTGACGGTGTACCTGACTACCGTGACGACTGCCCGAACACATTACCGGAAGCTGTCGGTTATGTTGACGAGAGAGGTTGCGACAAGGATAGCGACGGTGACGGCGTACCTGACTACCTTGACAAGTGCCCGGATACACCAGTTGAGGCTTACAACTACATCAATGCTGACGGTTGTCCGACCGATATGGACGAGGACGGTGTACCTGACTACAAAGACAAGTGTCCGCGTACCGTATATGCCGCACGTCAGTTTGTTGACAGCTGCGGTTGCGACAAGGATAGCGACAAGGACGGTGTACCTGACTACCTCGACGAATGTCCGTACGTACCTGGCGTTAAGGAAAACAAGGGTTGTCCGCAAGTGAAACGTGCGGTAACGACCTTGCTCAAGAAGGCTATGACCGGTATCCAATTCGAGACAGGCAAGGCAATCATCGTTAAGAAGTCGTATCCGATCCTCGACGAGATAGCTAAGGTATTCATTGAGAACCCGACCTACATCATCGAGGTACAAGGTCACACCGACAATGTGGGTAAGGCTGAAGTGAACATGAACCTGTCAGACAAGCGTGCACAAGCCGTTCGCGACTACCTGGTTAAGAAGGGCGTTGACGCAAGCCGCATGTCAGCTCACGGTTACGGAAGCACCGTACCTATCGCCGACAATACGACGAAGGCAGGTCGAGCCAAGAACCGCCGCGTTGAGTTCAAGATCACCTTCGAAGAGGTGAACTACGAGATCATCAACGACCACAACCCGGATGCCGAGCAGCCCGCAGCAGAGCCTGCGGCTGCTCCGGCAGAGCCGGAACAGGCAAAATGATTGTTAAATCGTTAAAACGTTAAACTGTTAAATCGTTAAATTACAATAAAATATGGGAAGAGCATTTGAATATCGCAAAGCGACAAAACTCAAACGTTGGGGTCACATGGCCCGTACATTTACCAAGTTAGGCAAAGAAATCACCATTGCAGCCCGTGAAGGTGGTCCGGATCCGGATAGCAACCCGCGTCTGCGTACACTGATTCAGCAGTGCAAGAAGGAGAACATGCCGAAGGACAACATCGATCGCGCTATCAAGAAAGCCACCGATAAGTCCTACGAAGGTTACAAGGAGATCAACTACGAAGGCTACGGTCCACATGGTATCGCCATCTTCGTGGAAACCGCTACGGACAACAATATGCGTACCGTGGCAAATATCCGTTCGTATTTCACCAAGCACGGTGGCACGCTGGGCACACAAGGCTCGCTGCAGTTCTTGTTCGACCGGAAGGCATGCTTTACGGTTACGATGAAAGACGGCATTGATCTGGATGAACTGGAGCTCGAGCTCATCGACTTCGGCGTAGAGGAACTCGGCGTGGACGAGGAGGAAAACACGATTGTTCTATACTCGGACTTCGACCAGGCTTCGTCGCTGCAGAAGTACCTCGAGGACAACGGCTTCGAGATTCAGTCGTGCGAGTTCGTACGTATTCCGAACGACACGAAGACCCTGACCGACGAGCAGCGTGAGTCAGTACAGAAACTCATCGACCGCATTGAGGAAGATGAGGATGTACAGAATGTATTCACGAACTTGGCTGATTAAGTTGAGTGTTGAGAGTTTAATGTTTAGAGAAGTTGAAAGAGTTAATAGTTTATAGTTGAAAGACGATGATTATTAGCGATTATTTCAATCTAAGCGAGCGTCAGGCTGAGCAGTTTACTCAGCTTGATGCTCTTTACCGCGAATGGAACGCAAAGATCAATGTCATATCCCGAAAGGATATTGACAACCTGTACGAACACCATGTACTCCACTCGCTGGCAATAGCAAAGTTCGTGCGGTTCAGTGCTGGCACAACTGTCATGGATATCGGTACAGGCGGAGGATTTCCCGGCATACCGCTGGCTATACTCTACCCCGAGTGCCGGTTTGTGCTCGTGGACTCCATCGGCAAGAAGATCAAGGTAGCTACAGCAGTTGCCGAAGCACTCGGGCTGACGAACGTGGAGTGCATCCAAGAGCGCGCCGAGGACGAGAAACGGCAGTTTGACTTCGTAGTCAGCCGTGCCGTGATGCCCCTGCCTGAACTGGTTAAGTTGATTAAAAAGAATATCCGCCACGACAACCAGCATAACGCACTGCCTAACGGGCTGATTGTGCTCAAAGGCGGCGGGTTGGACGCAGAAACTGCACCCTACAAACGCATAGTGGAGTCAACGCCGGTAAGCACATTCTTTCCGCAAGAATGGTTTCAAGGTAAACATGTGGTGTATCTGCCGTTATAGTTGAGAGTTTAGAGTTGAGTGTTGAGAGTAGTTGTGAGTTGAAAGTTGAAAGTCGAAGATGGAAAAAATTGAAATAAAGTGCTTTGTGTGCAATCCGTATATGCAGAACACCTACGTGGTGCATGAGCCGGAGCAAAAGGAGTGTCTGATTATTGATGCCGGGATGTACGAGCCGGACGAGGAGCAGGCTGTGAGTAAGTATATCCGCGAGCAGCAACTGCGCGTGGCAGCCATTCTGATTACTCATGCTCATCCGGATCATGTTTGCGGCAAGCAGTGGCTGAAACAGACCTACACGGATGCACAGATTGTGGACTGCACCTATCTAAAGAGTGCATGCAACGAACACGAACCTAAACTGCATTATGCGGGTTTGGATATACGTTGTCTGTTTACGCCCGGACATAAGGAGGATTGCGTCTGCTACTACCTGCCGGATAAGGGTATATTGTTCTCAGGTGACACATTGTTCCGGCAATCGGTTGGTCGAACCGACCTGCCGGGAGGAGACTATGATACACTAATCGAGTCACTGCATTACCTGATGCAGTTGCCCGAAGAGACTAAAGTTTATCCCGGACACAGTGAGCCCACAACCATCGGTTATGAGCGGAAGTACAACCCGTTCATTTAGTCTATCTACGCACCCGCAAATAGAGCACAAACGCAATAATCGCGAAGACAATATTCGGCAGCCAGACGCTCATAAACGGCGACATGACACCGGTGACGGAGAAAGTGGTACTAACCGTTGAGAAGAGGATATACAGGGCTGTCAGGGTTACACCTATACCGAGGTTCTTACCCATACCTCCCCGCACTTTCTTGCTGGAAAGAGTGACACCGAGCAGCGTCATGATAAACGCGCCAAGAGGACCTGCAAAACGCGTGTACCACTCCGTTTCGAAAGCCTTGACGTTACCCGCACCGCGTTCGCGTTGCTTCTGGATGTACTGATAGAGCTCGGTATTGTTCATCTGTTGCGCCTGTTCGGCTGTGATAAACAATTCCTCGGGCAGAATAGGAATGATCGTATCCAATGAACTGCCTTGCACAAGCGTCTCGTGCATGCCGTCAAAGCGGCGATCGATGTAATTTTCTAATCGCCACTTGTACTCCTCAAGGTACTTGATGCGGTCGGCTGTTATTCGCTGGGTGAGCGACTTTCCTTCAAAATGCTCCAGCGATGCACGGTAACCTGTCTGCGTACGCAACTGGAAACTCTCGATATACAGCACTGTACCTTCACCTACCACCATCTGCACGTTACGCGCACTTTCGCGTGTGAATTTCTCGACGTACTTGTCGGTGAACGTCAGCATCTTTTTCGACGACTGCGGTATAACCCAGCCACCCAAGCCAAACGAGAAGACAAACAGAAACGTTGCCGTAATCAAATACGGGCGCAGAAAACGCTCATAACTCACGCCGGCAGCCAAGATAGCTATCACCTCGCTGTTGCCCGCCATCTTCGAGGTGAAAAAGATCACCGAGATGAAGATGAACAGTTGGCTGAACATGTCAAGGTAGTAGGGGATGAAGTTCAGGTAGTAGTCGAAGACGATTTCGTGCACCGGCACTTGGTTCTCGTAGAAGTCATCGAGTTTCTCCGTAAGGTCAAATACAACGGCAATGCTCAAGATAAGCACAATCGACAGAAAGAATGTGCCGAGGAACTTCTTGATGATATAGAAATCAATCTTATTCAAGACTTGAAGAGTCAAAAGTCGAAAGCTATATTTACAGTCTTTGTTTTAAGCGGGGCATGAGGTCGGTTTTCCACTGATGGAAGTCACCGGCGAGTATATGCCTGCGAGCTTCACCTACCAGATGGAGATAGAACGCCACATTGTGGATGCTCAAGATTTGCAAACCGAGCATCTCTTGCGCGTGTATAAGATGACGCACATACGCACGCGTGTAAGCATGATCGACAAGCGAGGTGCCCGAGGGATCGAGTTCGGTAAAGTCGTCTTCCCACTTCTTGTTGCGCAGGTTCATGATACCGTTCATAGTGAAGATCATGCCGTTACGTCCGTTGCGGGTAGGCATAACGCAATCGAACATATCTACGCCACGCTCGATGGCTTCAAGGATATTCCACGGCGTGCCGACACCCATCAGGTAACGGGGTTTGTTTTGCGGCAGAATATCGTTGACCACCTCAATCATCTCGTACATCGTCTGCTCCGGTTCGCCTACCGCCAAACCACCTATTGCATAGCCGTCGCGGTCAAAGTCGCGCAGACGTTTAGCCGCTTCCCTGCGCAGGTCAGGATACGTACAGCCCTGCACAATCGGGAACAAATGTTGCTTGTAGCCGTACAAGTCTTCCGTGCTATCAAACTGTGCTATACAACGATCCAGCCAACGATGCGTACGCTCCATCGACTGTGTAGCGTAGGTTCTGTCAGCCGTACCCGGACAACACTCGTCGAACGCCATCATGATGTCCGCACCGATAAGCCGCTGGATATCCATCACACCCTCCGGCGTAAAGAAGAGTTTGCGTCCGTCAATATGGCTGCTGAACTTCACGCCCTCGTCGGTCATCTTACGTAGGTCGGTGAGCGAGAACACCTGGAATCCTCCCGAGTCTGTCAAGATAGGGTGTGTCCAACCTTCAAACTTATGCAAGCCGCCGGCACGATTGAGTATATCCGTACCCGGGCGAAGATACAGATGATAGGTGTTGCCCAAAATAATCTGGGCATGAATATCCTCTTCGAGCTCGTGGCGGTGAATACCTTTCACCGAACCGTCTGTACCGACAGGCATAAAGATAGGCGTGAGTATATCACCATGATCCGTGTGAATCACACCGGCGCGAGGGCCTACGGCTTGGGGAGAGGATTGCAGTTCAAAGAAATACATGATTCGAGATGTCGATATATCGAGATGCCGATATCCCGATTAGATTTTATTATTTGTCGGGAAAACAATCGCCGGCTTGAATGTAGCCTGCTCTTCGGGCGTCATCAGCGCGTACGCCATGATGATAACCGTATCGCCTACATGCACAAGATGAGCCGCTGCACCGTTGATGCATATACATCCGCTACCGCGACGACCGGCAATGACGTAGGTTTCAAGGCGTGCGCCGTTGGTGTTATCCACCACTTGCACACGCTCGCCGGCATAGATATTCGCGGCATCCATCAGATCCTGATCAATCGTGATGCTACCGATGTACTCAAGGTTAGCCTCGGTAACCTGCACGCGGTGAATTTTCGATTTGAGTATTTGTAATAACATATCGTTTTTTTGTTCGCATATTTTGCTGACGCAAAATTACAAAAAAAATATTATATATGCAAATTTTTCAGAGAAAAAAAGTCCTCAACCCTGATAATTTACGCAAAATCACTCACAGTTTTGACAAATTGGTATGTTTGCACGCTGTTTGAGCACGGCACGCCTGAATGATTCAGCCCTTTCGCCAAGCCATATAGACCGCAATGTGGCATCCGGCGCGAGGATATTGCCGAAGGGATGCGCCTGACTCTTGTCGTAGCAGCAAGGCAGCACATTGCCATTTACGTCAATCACACACCCGCTCCACAGACGATAGCAGCGGTTGTGCAGGTTGTGTTTGGGCACGTAGTGTGCCTTCCGTTTGTCCCACTTGTAGCGCGAATACTTTTCGTCAGAAGGCATCAGCGGCGAGCCTTGCCGGTAATCATATAGTTGTGCGGTTTTCATCGTCAGCAAATCTGCCCCCAGCCGCTTGTACTCCCCAAGGAACGTACTCCACTCTGCCTCGTTGGTTTTGAGTCTCAGACATTGCAACTCGATGATCATCCTTGCACCTGTCTGAGTCTTTGCCTTCCTCAACAGACGCACGGCTTCTTTCGCTTTCTCCACACTGCCACCACGCCTGTACTGCTCGTAAGTCTGCTGCGTCCAACCGTCGAGGCTGACGATGATGCGGCTGAGCCCCGCACGCGCCAACGCCATAACCGTTGGACTATCCAGCCGTTGGGCGTTTGTCGAAACAATCGTATAGAGTCCCGCATCACGGGCTATCTGCACCATTTCCGGCAAGCGTTCGTTCATCAGCGGTTCGCCCTGCCAGAACAGTTGCAACGTGTGGGCATAAGGTGCAACCTGCTCCACAATCCGTCGGAAATCCCCGAGTTGCATCACGCCGCGCTTAGCATCACTCTGACGCATTCCTACCGGACATTCGGGGCACGAGAGTTGGCAGAAGTTAGCCGGTTCGACCGACACGAACACCGGCATGTGATGCACACAATGCAAACCTACGCTGCTGAGAGCATAACTGCCCCAACAGCGTAGTTGGTTCGTGAGCCGTGTTGCGAGGTGTTTCACTAATGAATAGCAATCTTGTTGACGCGACGCTCGTGACGTCCGCCCTCAAAGTCCGTTGCAAAGAAGGTCTTGACCATTTCCAGCGCCTTGTCTTTGCTGATGAAGTTAGCCGGCAAACCGAGCACATTGGCGTTGTTGTGCTGACGGGCGAGTTCCGCCAAAGGTACATCCCAGCACAATGCGGCACGTACGCCTTGATGCTTGTTGGCTGTCATGCAAATACCGTTGCCGGTCGAGCAGATCACGATGCCCACAGGCTGCTCGCCTTTCTCCACTGCTTCTGCCAGCGGATGAGCGTAATCCGGGTAATCGCAGCTCTCGGTGGAGTAGCAGCCGTAGTCTTTCACTTGCGCGCCTTGGCTCTCCAGCCATGCACGTATGTCTTGCTTAAGGTTATAGCCGGCATGATCGCTTGCCATGGCTATGGTCAATCCTTTAATACTCATATATAATTAAAAATTTAAAATGCAAAATTAAAAATGAGGCTATTAGAGATATTTCTTGAGGTCTTTCTCCAATTGCTCGAAGTCGGTGTAACGGCCTTGAACAGCGCCTTTTCTGTCCAAAAGGAACATAACCGGCACTGAGCCAACGTTATAGGTGATTAGCGGCTCGGTCGTTTCGGTGCGCACGCATGTCCACGGCAAGTTTTTCACCCACTCTTCCCAAATCAGTTTTGAGCCGTCCACACTCACCGAATAGATATCCATGCCCTTGTTGTGGTACTTGTTATCCAGTTCGCGCAGTGCCAAAACGTACGCATTGCCCTGCTCCATCTGCGAGGTCGAGAACTCCAGCACAACCACTTTGCCCACATGCTCGCTCAGGCGACACGTATCACCATGGATGTTCGGCAACGCTATATCCAGCAGCGAACTCTCGCTCTCGTCGATATACTGCCGCAAAGCAAGAGCGTTCAGTGCCCTGCGTTCGGCATTAACGATCTCCATCACCTGCGAGCACAAAGTCTTAGTGCGCACATATTCAGGCATCGCCACGTTCATCGAGGTAGCCACAGCCTTGTAGAACTTCAACTGGTCGGGATCGTACATATCGAACACAGGCACTCCCTGCTTGCTCTGGAACACTGCATAATACGCAACCAGCGATTGAGGATATTTCAGAATCATCTGTTGTGCAAACGCGCGGTGTTCGTCTATCGGTTTCTCGCGCAGCGAACGGCGCAACTCAGCGACCAACACACTCTGCTCCGAACCTATAAACGCCTCGGTGAGCGGTAGGCTGTCACATGTTGTGCGGAGTTCGATCGTTTCCGTCGAATCCACTACCAGCACAGCATACTTCCGTCCTACTCGCAGACGGTAGAAATCCGGATATTCCGGCGCTTTGCCGTGCAACACATATTCACCATCCGCACTGAGCACACAGGAGTCCTCTACCTCCGTTGCCACTAATCCCGTGTGCTCCAAGTACAACATTTCGCCTTCGGCGTCCGTCACATTGCCGCGCACCTCAAACCGCGGAGCACGTTCACAGCCTGCCAGCATCAACGCCAATAGGCTGAATACTATATATATACGTTTCATAATCACTTAAAATACAGCCGCCAGATTACCGAACATCAGCTGACAGGCGATAGCCAACACAATGATACCAAAGAACTTGCGGATGATATACAGCGAGTTCTTGCCCAGATATTTCATCAGCCAATGCGTGCCGATTAGCACTAAGAACAAGATTACGATGCAGACCAGCACAGCAGCAATCAGGTTGGCGACACTATATTCCGCCGTCATGGCTATCAGCGCGGTGAATGCGCCCGGGCCTGCATACATCGGAAATGCCAAGGGGACAATATTGCCGTTGCCATCGACATCAGCCTTGAAGATCGTGATATCCAGAATCATCTCCAGCGCCATCAGGAAGATAATAAATCCGCCTGCTATAGCGAAATACTCCACTTTGATACCAAACACGCTCATCAACGAATCGCCAAGCAACAGGAACGCAATCAATATGATTGCCGAGGCGAGACACACAATCCACGCGTTGATTTTTGCACCCTGTTTCTCCATACTGATCGTCAATGGCATATTGCCCAACGGGTCGATGATGGCAATCAGAAAGAATGTAGCCGCCACAATTTGCTTCAGATCAAACGTGCCGAAAAAGGACGATAATTGTTCTATCATTGTATTTGTTGTTTTATAGTTCGCATTTTGACACACAAAGATACAACTTTTTTTGCACATTTGCAAGTTAAAAGCACAAAATCTGCTTTTTTTCTGCAAAAATTTGCAAATGTCTATATTTTTTTGTATCTTTGCATGCAAATTGCAAAGAATGCGGTAAAAACCGCGAAAGTAGGACATTAATACTAACTAACTCATAACAATTGTATGATTAACTCACAAGACATCAAGAACGGCGTTTGCATCCGTATGGACGGCCGTTTGTATTTCGTAATCGAATTTCTGCATGTGAAACCCGGTAAGGGCAACACGATTATGCGCGTTAAGTTCAAAGACGTTGTGGACGGTCGAGTTCTCGAGCGCCGTTTCAATATCGGCGAGAAGCTGGAAGACGTTCGCGTTGAGCGTCGTCCGTATCAGTTCCTCTACAAGGAGGGTGAAGATTACATCTTCATGAACAACGAGACCTACGAGCAAGTGCCCATCGCTCATGACCTGATCACCGGTGTGGACTATCTGAAAGAAGGCTTTGTGGTTGACGTCGTTTCTGACGCTTCGACTGACACGATCCTCTTCGCCGAGCTCCCTGCCAAGGTGGAACTGGCGATCGCATACACCGAGCCGGGTCTGCGTGGCGATACCGCTACCAACACCCTCAAGCCCGCCAAGCTGGAGACAGGCGCTGAGATCCGCGTACCTCTGTTCATCAACGAGGGCGAGATCATCCGTGTGGATACCCGCGACGGCAGCTACTGCGAGCGCGTTAAGTAAATCACAAAAAGAATGCCGCCAAGCTTGGCGGCATCTTTTTTATGGTCGGCGGTCTTACTTGCCGATGCAGAACCGCTCGAAGATGGTGTTGAGAACCTCTTGTGACGACACCTGCCCCGTTATCTCACCGAGGGCATCCAGCGCGTCATGCAAATCCATTGCTATCAACTCGCCGCTGAGTCCGTCCTCCAAACCTTCCCGTACACTCACCAATGCCTTTGCCGCACGGCTAAGTGCCTCATAATGCCGGATATTGCTTACCAGCACACTGTCGCTATGTTGAGTCAATCGCCCGACTTCCTCTTCCAACCGCGTCAGCAAAGGCTGAATATCTCCGTTCTTGGCACTTATGCTGATTGCTGATTGCTGACTGCTGATATCCTTCTTATTGTACACCCTGAGCAGCACTTGCCGTTCGCCCAACTCCTCTTCATCTACCACAGGTTGCGGATCGGTGCTGTCCAGCAGTTCTATTACGATATGCGCTTTCCGCAATGCTTGCAGGCTGCGCTCTATGCCCATCTGCTCTATTCGGTCACTGGTCTGTTGGATACCTGCGGTATCCGTCAAGCGCACCAGCACTCCGTTGAGCATCATCGTATCTTCCACCGTATCGCGCGTCGTACCGCGAATCTCGCTCACTATCGCCCGTTCGTCGCCTAACAAAGCATTCAGCAGGGTAGATTTGCCGGCATTAGGCGCACCTACAATCGCCACTTGCACGCCTTGCTTGATAGCATTGCCCGCCTCAAACGAATCGGCAAGCGAATTGATCATCGCCTCTGCCTTTTGCAATATATCCATCAGCTGCGTTCGGTCGGCAAACTCCAATTCCTCGTGGTCAGCAAAATCAAGCTCCAGCTCCAGCAGCGACGTAAACGTCAGCAGCTGTTCGCGCAGTTCACTGATCTTGCCGGATATACCTCCACGCAGTTGGTTGAGCGCAATGTCTTTCTCCGCAGCGGATTCGGCGGCAATCAGGTCAGCCACGCTCTCCGCTTGCGCCAGATCCATCCGCCCGTTCATAAACGCCCGCTTGGTAAACTCGCCTCGGTCTGCCAGGCGCGCACCGGCATCCGTCAGCCAGCGCAGCAGTTCTTGCTGAATAAACCGGCTGCCATGGCAGGCTATCTCCACCGTGTCCTCGCCTGTAAACGAGTGCGGCGCACGGAACACCGTACAAACAACCTCATCCAAGGTTGTACCGGCTCGCTCAATCGTGCCATAGTGCGCACTGTGACTTGCCACCTCGCTCAAACGATGACGACCACTGAACAGCTTGTCAACCACTGCTATCGCCTCACTGCCACTCACGCGGATCACCGCTATTCCCGCCGAACCGAAAGCCGTAGAAATAGCACAAATAGTATCTTTTCGTTCCATTAGCGTACTCATTTGTTCGAATTTTCGCACAAAGATACGAAAATATTTGCAAAAAAGCAAATTTATTTGTATCTTTGCATCAAAATTATGAAAACAACCCTTCTTGTAGTTGGCAAAACAGTCGGCAATGAGTTGCCGCAGATGATCGAGACGTACGTTCAGCGCCTCAAGCACTACATACCCTTTGACATACAGGTTATTCCCGATCTCAAGAACACCAAGAGCCTGAGCGAAGCGCAGCAGAAGCAACAGGAAGGCGATGCCATCCTTCGCGCCGTAGAGGGTAGTTTTGTCGTTTTGTTGGACGAACATGGCAAAGAGTACCGCAGTCTGACTTTTGCCACCCAATTGCAGTCGTGGCTCAACACATCTACCCGGGGATTAACGTTCGTCATCGGCGGACCTTACGGATTCAGTGAGGCGGTGTATCAGCGTGCGGATGCCAAAATATCCCTTAGCCAGATGACTTTCAGTCATCAGATGATCCGGCTGCTGTTCGTCGAACAACTCTACCGCGCCATGACAATTTTGCGTGGCGAACCCTACCACCACGAATAAGACCATTTTTTAGCAAAAGAGGTGTACCACACCTGCTATATGTCACCTCGAAATAACAAAAAGTGCGAAAAATATGCTATAAAACATGTTTTTCGCACAAATATTTGCATTTTTGCTCTAAAAGCAGTATCTTTGCATCGTGTTTTTCATGGTATTAGATTTAAGGTTAATGAAGGTTGGGTTGTCGGGAGACAATCCACTTTTTTTGTCTTACCCTTACCCCCTCCTCATTAACCTCTCATCACTAACCATTAAACATAAAACTTTTCCCCATTGACTTCCCCAATAAACATTAACCATTTATTACATCTGCGGTAGAATCGTACGCAGTTGTCTTTCTACAGAAGTGGCAATCAGATCGTGCCCTTGCTGCGACGGATGGATACCGTCCATGCACAGGTACGGGTGGTAATCACTGCTGTTCAAGAACGGCGATGTGATATCCAGTACCGGCACGCGCTCCTGATAACCGATCTTATATACAGCCAGACTGTACATGTCGTGGTAGCTGCGGATGCGCTCCTCACGACCGCCAAGCCATGATAGTACGTTGCGCTGATCCTGATCGCCCATGTTACGCGTCACGAAGTTATAGAAGCGCTCATAGTCGATCATCGGCAACGACAGCAGAATCGGCTTGCTGCCTAATTCCTTAATACGCGCGATAAGCTCGCGATACATCTGGCGGAAGGTAGGCAGTTCGGTCATCGGGTAATGATTGTCCTTCGGCGCTGAAGCTATATCTGTCCAGCAGAAATCCGAATCATTGCCGCCAAACTCCACCAGCGTCACATCGCTGTTGGCTATAGCCTCAGCATGCTGCTCGGCAATCTGCGCGCCACGGGTGATCGTGCAACCCATTCGACTGTAATTATCCACTTCCACTTGCATATCTTCTGCACACCGGTCAACAAAACCTGTAGGCAGAATCTTGTAATTCTCTCCGTCAAAAATCACACCTTTGGTGATTGAGTCGCCTAATGCGACAATTCGTTTGATTGTATTCATAATTGTTGATTTGGTTTGTTATTTCGACATAATGTTTCACTGAAAAACGATGCAAAATTACTACATTTTTTTGAGGTTTGCAACTAAGTGGGATTATACGGCACGATTTTTGATGAAATTAGGGTGTTTGATGACTAAATCGGAAATATAGGGACGAAATACGTCAAAACCGGATTTCGTCACACCACAAAAATTGACCAAAATTGCATAGTTTTACCTGCCAATGAAGCGTATTCCACATAATCTGCTACGTCTGCCTTCGATGTTGGCACATGTTTTGGGTATTCCGTTATTCCTGTTGTTCTTTGTGCTCATTTATCTGCCCGAGTGGATGATCAACCTGCTGAACATGGATGCCGACCGCTGGATATTCAACCTGCTGATGGTAACATGTATCGTGTTAGGCGTATTATGCGCGTCGCGTATTCCTATTACATGCGTGCGAGCGAACCTGCGCGAGTTCTCATGGCTCAGATATACCCTGCTGAGTGTCGGCGAGGTAATACTGATGTCGGTGTTTGTCGCACTGTATCTTACCGTTTCGCGCAATGCACTGCTCGGCGGAGTGGTAACCAGTTACTTCACCACGCTGGGCTGGTCGGCAGCTATGGTGGGCGGTATTGTGATCTTCCCGTACCTACTGCTGAACTTCGTATTCGCTATTCTGGAGCAACATGAGCAGCAACAGTTAGAGGACGAACTGATTCGCCTGCATGACAACGCGCAACAACTCAAACTGGTGGTTGCCTCATCGGCTGTTGTGTACATTGAAGCGGACGCAAACTACCTGATTATCAAATACACCGAGGGTGAACGTCTCAAGGAGTACCAACTGCGCAACTCGATGAAGAGCCTCGAGCCCCAATTGCACAAACACGGTATCATCCGCTGCCAGCGTTCGTTCTTTGTCAACCCCAAACACGTTACGGCGCTACGCAAGGACAAAGAGGGACTGATCATCGCCGAACTGGATATCAAGAACGCACGCACCATTCCCGTTTCGCCGAACTACTATGACAACCTGAGCAGATTGCTGTAATATGAGTGAAATTAACACATCCGCTTACCCGCTTCTGCCTGCTTTGGCAGTGGATGCGGCGTGCTCCGGCAATCCGGGCGTTATGGAGTTTCGCGGCGTGATAGCCGATACAGGCACGGAGGTTTTCCATCGCGGGCCATTTCCGCAGGGAACGAACAATATCGGCGAATTTCTCGCCTTGGTACTCGGGTTGGCGTACCTCAAGCAACACAACCTGCCGTGGAATATCTACACAGACTCGGTGACTGCCCTCGCGTGGCTGCGTCAGCGTAAGTGCAAAACCAAACTCCCACGTACGCCGCAAAACGAAGCACTGTTTCAGATGGTTGCCAAAGCCGAAGCATGGCTGCGGGCAAACACCTACACCACGCGCATCTACAAGTGGGATACCGACAAATGGGGCGAGATACCTGCCGACTTCGGACGCAAATAATAAATTTGAAATCATAAATTTGAAATCATAAATCTATAATCATGCATTCCAACCTTTACGTAATCATCGGTGCTGCTATTCTGCCTGCCATAGCGTGGGTAGCGTTTATCTGGCTCAAAGACAAGTATCAACGTGAACCGCTCAAATACATCCTCCGCGGTGTAGCGTACGGCATTATATCCGCCGGCTTGGCGATAGCGCTGGAGTCGCTTATCAGCGCTCTGGGACTGACACCCGAACCGCAGGGGTATATCAGTGCCCTGTGGAAAGCGTTTATCGGTGCAGCACTGCCTGAGGAGTTTGTCAAACTACTGATGCTATGGCTGCTACTGCGCAACAACCCGTATTTCGACGAACGGTTTGACGGAATCGTATATGCCTGCTGCGTGGGTATGGGTTTTGCCGGCACGGAGAATATCATCTACCTGCTCGGCAATATCGACACGTGGGAAACAGTAGCCATACAGCGCGCTATCTTCTCTATCCCCGGTCACTTTATGTTCGCCGTGGCAATGGGTTACTTCTACTCCATGTTGCACTTTGGCGACATGTCCTGGCAGAAACGTTCGCGCATTATCTGGGTACCCGTAGCCCTGCATACGATCTACGACGGGTTGCTGTTCATGGCGAGTCTCGGTACTGTTCTTACCGGTTTGCTCGTGCTGACATTCTACGTATTCTGCTACTTCATGCTCCGTGGTGGTCAGCGTCGCATAGCCGAACACCTCAAGCGTGACAAAGAAGATCCTAATCAAGTAGCCTATTATGCCGACAACAAATAAATATACATTCCGCGTAGCGGAGCAGGTGTTCAGCATCAGCGGCGATGAGCAGTATCTGATGGCGGCAGCGAACCTCGCGCCGTTTCGCGTACCCAATGATGCTTACCCCGATGCCGACCGACGCTTTGCTATCACCGTGCAATCTGCGGAGTCTTTCGGGGATGTAGTAGGGTTTACTCACTTCTTTACGGACAACAACGAGGCAGATATGCCGCGCATAGAGGTCTATCGGTCTGAACAAGGTTGGCTGTTTCGCGTAGCGCAGGTTGCGGATGCGCCGGTGTGTTGCGAGATTACAATGAGCAAGGATTTTCGTCAGGCCACGCTCACCGTTTTGTCCGGCTTGAATTTCCCTGCCTTGCGCTTCGCTATCGACAATGCGGCGATGTTGCTCTTTGCGTTCGCCACGGCTCATCACGGCATTCTTGAGATGCATGCATCGGTCGTTGTGCACGAAGGCAAAGCGCGCCTGTTCCTCGGTCATTCGGGCACCGGCAAATCCACCCACGCACGCCAATGGCTTGCGCAGTATCACACCGCCTATCTGCTCAATGATGATAACCCCATACTCCGTGTGGATGAGCAAGGTACAGTGTGGGTGTACGGTTCGCCGTGGTCGGGCAAGACGCCCTGCTACCGCAACGAACGGGTGCCCGTAGCGGCTATCGTCCAACTCGAACAAGCACCGGCAAACGAGATCCAGCCTCTTGCTCCGGCACAGGCGTACGCTTATATGCTCTCATCCTGTTCCGGCATGAAAGTGCTGCACGAAGCCATGGACGGTTTGCACGAAACGATCAGCAAAATCGTGCTCGGCGTAAAGATGTTCAAACTCCGCTGCCTGCCCGACAAAGCCGCAGCTGAACTTTGTTACAATGCAACTACCTAACGAGATATTTATCCCCGAGATTGCGCGCCTTGTAGCCGAAGGCAAGCAAGTTGTGTTTACGCCCACCGGCGTAAGCATGCGCCCGTTCATCGAAGGCGGTGTGGATAATGTCACGCTCGTTCAGCCCGATGCATTGCAAGTGGGCGACATAGTCCTCGCCGAGATTCAGCCGCAGCATTATGTTCTGCACCGCATCTATGCCCTGCAAGGCGACAATCTGACCCTCATGGGCGACGGCAACCTCTTCGGTACAGAGCATTGCACGCGCCGTGAGATTCTCGCCAAGGTCATCGCGATCCACTCGCCCAAAGGTCGCAACAAGCCCCTCACCCGTGCACGGCTCTGGCGACACATGCTACGCACCCGCCGACTCTGGCTGAAGATCTATCGCCACGTCTGCATCTAATAATTTTTCATTTTGCATTTTTAATTTTTAATTTATATGAAGGTTATTCCCGGATTCGCATTACGTCCCTTAGGCAATGAGTATCTGCTGATTGCCGAAAGCGTGGAGCTTGTTAACTTCAACGCAATGATCACGCTCAACGAGAGTGCCGCTTACCTGTGGCGCAACGTAGCTGACAAAGAGTCGTTCGACGAGCATACCCTTGCCGATCTGCTACTTGCCGAATACGAAGTTTCGCCCGAACAGGCACTCGCCGACGCCCGTAAGACTATTCAGTCTTGGAAAGAGGCAAAACTGCTCACTGATCTCTGATATCTGATTTCTGACTTCTGATATCTGATGTCTGCCACCTTGGCACATATTACTCCCATCCGCGGTGTGAACGACGAGGGCAAAGGCAAGAAACATGCCCTGCATCGACTTATTCATTCCACTGAGGCGGATGTTCTTTGGCTGCACGACGATGATATCATCCGTCCCACAGCCACCGATGCCGAGGCTATAGCCACGTTGGGTGACGCTGGTCTGCTGATCCTGCCCTTGCGAATGCAAACGACGCAGAGCACGCTCATCCAGCGCCTACAGGTCATCGAATATACGGCATTGCAAGCACTCACCATCCGCACAGCTAAACGCGGTAGAGCGATCCTATGCAGCGGTGCGAACCTGATTGTCCGCCGTGATGTGTGGCTTGAGGCCGAACCGCACCTGCATCCCGAGATTCCGAGTGGTGACGATATGTTCCTGTTGGAGTATTGCAAGTGCACCGGGCGAAAGATTGCCGTCAGCGAGGCAGAGAACATGACGGCTACCGTCACCGCCCAGCCTACTCTGCGTGCCTTACTTCGGCAGCGGATGCGTTGGGCGGGCAAAGCTCCGCACTACACCGATGCTGACATCCGTCGCGCCGGAGCGTTGGTCACCGTAGCACTTGTCTTGCAACTGCTCAACCCGTTGTTTGTGCTGATCTGGTTGCCACTGGAGTACAACCTTATCCGCGACAAAGGATTTGCATCGCTTGATATAGTGCTGCTCGCCCTCATCTATCCCTATTACGCCCTCATCGCCCTCATCGGCGGACTACTGCACCAGCAACGCTGGTAACCGCTTTTGACTTTCGACTTTTGACTTTCGACTAACAATGACCGCCCTCGAAGCCCTACAGACATATTTCGGTTACGACAGTTTCCGCCCCATGCAGGCGGAGATCATCGAATCCGTGCTCGCTGGCAACGACACACTCGCGTTGCTGCCTACCGGCGGCGGCAAGTCGCTATGCTTCCAAGTGCCGACACTCGTCATGGCGGCGGGCGACAGCGAGGGTGAAGGTCTGTGTCTGGTCATCACGCCGCTTATCGCCCTGATGAAAGACCAGGTAGCCAACCTGCGCGATCGCGGCATCCTCGCCACAGCCATCTATACCGGCATGAGCCGCGAGGAGCAACGCACTGCACTCGACAACTGCCTGTATGGTCCGTACCGTTTCCTCTACGTTTCCCCCGAACGCCTGGAGAGCGAGGAGTTCTTGAAGCGCGTCACACAACTGCCCATCTGCCTGATTGCCGTCGATGAGGCGCATTGCATCTCGCAGTGGGGTTACGATTTCCGTCCCTCGTATCTGCGTATCGCCGAGATCCGCAACGTGCTCGACGTGCCCGTTCTGGCACTCACCGCAACCGCTACGCCCGAGGTGGTCGAAGACATTCAGCACCAACTCGGTTTCCGTCAGCCCAACGTCTTCCGCACGAGTTTTGCCCGAGAGAACCTCCATTACGTTGTCCGCCGCACCGACGACAAGCAGGGGCAACTGCTGCACATCCTACAGCGCGTACCCGGCTCAGCCATTGTCTATGTCCGCAACCGCAAACGCACCCGCGAACTTGCCGAATTTATAAACTCTCAACCTTCAACTTTCAACTTAGCAGATTATTACCACGCCGGTCTTCCTGCCAGCGAGCGCAATGCCAAACAGCAGGCGTGGAAGAACTCTCAGACGCGCATCATCGTCTGCACCAACGCGTTCGGCATGGGTATCGACAAACCCGATGTGCGGCTCGTTATCCACTACGATCTGCCGGACTCCATCGAAGCGTACTTCCAGGAAGCCGGACGAGCCGGACGTGACGGGCAGCAGGCATGGTGTGTGCTCCTGTACAGCGAGCGGGACAAAGCCGTGGTCAAACAACGCATCCCGAACAACTACCCGCCCGCAGAGGAGGTAGAGCGCGTCTATCAACTGCTGTGCGACTACCTGACTATCGGTCTGGGTTCGGGCAGAGATGCCACATTCGCCTTGGATGTCGAGCAGTTCTGCACCGATATGCACCTACCCTTCCTGACCACCTACTCTGCCCTGCAACTGCTGACGAATGCGGGATATATAATCTACAACGACGAACAGGATCTCCAGCCGCGCGTACGCATCACCTTGGATAAGGAAGACCTCTACCACCTGGACGAGTCGCCGTTTCAGGAGCGTCTGCTGAGCGCGTTGATGCGGCGTTATACGGGCATCTTCACCGAGGCGCAGTTCATCCATCTGCCGCGCCTCGCCGAAGACCTCGGTAGCACGGAGTTCGCCGTCAACAGCTCGCTCATCGCCCTCGCCAAACAGCATATCATCCGCTATATCCCTGCCCAGCGCGTAAGTATAGTGCATTTCCCCGTACCGCGCCAAGCCGAGGTGAACCTCTCAGCCCGCGTCTATGCCGACCGCCGCAAGGTTTTTGCCGACAAACTTCAAGCCATGCTCGAGTACGCCGAGAACGACCATTACTGCCGTTCTCAACTCATGCTCGGCTATTTCGGCGAACCCGACGCTCCACTCTGTGGCGCTTGCGACATCTGCATCGCTAACAGAAAAGCGGAGGTCAGCAATCAGCAGCCCAAAGTGCAATACTGTTACAACCCTGTATAAGGCGTGTTGCTGTAAAAACACACATTTCCGACAAAAATTCCGGCAATTATTTGCAAATATCAGATATTTTTTGTAACTTTGCGGTCGAAAATGAGAAAATGCCTAAATGAGTAAATGATTTTATGCCAAGTCCTGAAGTACAAGCCATGATTCCGAAGATACAAGCGTATCTTGCCACGCAGCCTGTCGAGCGAGCCTACTTGTTCGGCTCTTGTGCCCGTGGTGAAGAGACGAAAGACAGCGATGTTGATCTGTTGGTAACTTACACAGATAGTGATAGTTTGTCGCTTATGGACATCAGCCGCATGATGATTCAACTTGGCAAACAGATTCACACTCGCGTTGATATGGTAGAGGATGCATATCTTAAACCTTTTGCACGCAAGAGTGTTAATCGTGATAAAATAATGATCTATGAGAGAGCGCATTAGAGACAAAGAACGGTTAGAGCATATTCTTGCAGCCATTGACATTTTGTTGGATGGCAGCAAGCGGTATACCGTTGAGCAAGCCGAAAAGGATTCAATAATTTTTTATGGCTTTGTTAAACAAGTAGAGATTATTGGCGAGGCTACATATATGTTAACCAAGGAGTTTCGCGACTCGCATCCCGACGTTGAATGGGATGTAATAGAAGGAATGCGTCATGTACTCGTTCATGGTTACTACGCAATTACGCCCCACAAAGTATGGCGTGTAATAACAAATGATTTGCCAACTCTCCGACCGTTAATAGAGAACTATATTCAAGAGAAATCAGAATAACATCCCCGCTTGCGGGTAACAAAGCAAGCCACTGCCCTCAACAGTGTATAAATGAGGATTTTTGATATATAAAAGCGTTTGCTTTATTTGAGGATACGTTCAAACTACCACAAAGAATTACAGTTTTCTGAAAATATTGCGAAACGCTCACGCGTTTGCGTGGGCTTTCTGCAAATATTGGAAACTGTGGGTGTGGTAGCCCGAACGTACCAGTAGCAGTTGGCTCACGTTTTTTGAATGAATAATGAAACAAATAAATTGAATATGAAAAGAAATCTAATTGTTATTGCTTGCTTATGCAGCATTTGCCTTGCTAAGGCTCAAACTTCAGAAATCATCTTGGAACGGGTTTTCGAAGGTGTACTTACTTCTAAGTCAGATTTGATGCTTGGGAATATGTTGGGTGAATACCAAATCCCTCAAAACGATGATGCTCCTTATATTATCGGAGTAAAAGAAGGCGGAGAGGGAATAGGCACTGAACGTTATGATTGCAACGGCGATGGAATAATTGACGATAATGATTGTTTTATTCCTGAGATCTATCCTGATACCATTTTCTTCTACGACAAATCAGACTTCTCATTGTATAAGACGACCACTATTCAAGGAAGTATTCGTTGGATGTCTTCCGTTGCGAAAGGAGTATATACTTCCGATAAGAACCTGACATGCTTTGTGGCACAAGTTGGTAACTGCGACGATTCGGATGCACAATGCGGTGTTGGCATATATGATGAAAATGGGAACAAGATTTATAGCATTGATGCCAAAGAAACATCCGAATGGGGATCTTATGACTTATACGTTGTTAAAACAGAACTTGTCAAAATAGGAGAAAACTACAAATTATTTATATCACTTAAGGAAAAGGCTACTTATGTTTATGCACTTCCTTCGCATTCTGATGAACAGTCAGCCATCGACAATACCCCTGCCAGACAATTCGCAAAACCGTATCCTAATCCCACAAATGGCAATATCAATCTGCCGTATATGCTGAAATCAAAAACAGGACACATGCAAATCTACGATGCTGGTGGTCGCTTAATGGAAACTCGTCTCATCTCTAATCAATACGAGGTTTTGGAACTCAACACACAAGCATATCCAGCCGGATTGTATTTCTATGAGGTAGATGGAACTTCGCAAAGTTTTGTTGTAAAGCATTAAAAGTATATACTCCTCAATGCTATCCCATTAAGTAAACCATGCGCGAGACGGGTCTTGCGCTTACGCTTAATATAGCCATGGGCAAGAGGTGAGGTATCAGGCGTAAACGGACGTTAATCGAAGTCGGGGTGCTCGGCGAGGAGGACGGCACGGAGGAAATTGTCGGGGCGGACGTAGGGTTTGTATTTGCCGAACTTGTCGGGTTTGGCAATACGGTCGGGTTTGCCGTCGAGTTGGGCACGGAAACGTGCTTTGACGTCATCAAGGAAAGCTTGTTTCTTTTCCGGGAGAGGTGTATTGTGCTTCCAGGCGTCAATGAACTCCTGTGCGCTATGAGATGTATTGCCGAAAGCCTGCTGGTTGGCGAGTTCGCCGAGGACAACAGGATTTGCTACATAATTGCGGGGCTGGGGGATGTAAGCCTCAAGTCTGCCAACTTTGGTGACATTACCATCGTAATCAAAGAAGTGTTTCTGACGCTCAACGAGGCCATCCTTGGCATGTGCTCCGAGGACTTTTTCAATGTGAGGAGAGTGGAATATTTTTGCCATAGAATGCTATATTATGTATTTTAGACCGATTATCTCGAACTTATCACAGACTTACGACGCACTTACCGCGCACTTATCACGCACTTATCACGCACTAAATTTTGTGCAAAATTACGAAAATTTTTTGAATTTTGCAAGAAAAAACGGAGATTTTTTGTTGAAATAATACTACTATATATACTATGTATATATAGTACATTTAGAGGGAAGTTTTGCCGGATTAAATGATATATTTATCAGCGTTTATATTCTGCTTTTTTCAGGTTTCGCTTCTATTTTTGCCGTTTTGCTACTATTTTGTTACCCGCTGCAAACGCTCATAAAAATAAAAAAACAAAGTTTTTTGTCTCTTTTTGCAAAAAAATTCGACTTACATTTGCAAATATCATTTTTTTTTCGTATCTTTGTGCGTTTAATTGTGTAGCCATGCAGTTAAACGCCCCAATGCAATAAATAATACTAAATAAAAACATCAAACATTATGTGGTTAAAAGATTCCTCTATCGGCCGTAAGTTCATTATGAGCATCACCGGCCTGTTCTTAGTTCTGTTCCTGCTGTTCCACGGCTCGATGAACCTGTGCCTGGTCATCGACGACCTGTTCGGCACAGAGGGTTACAACTGGATTTGCGCCATGCTTGGTGCGAACTGGTACGCCGTAGCCGGCACGTTGGTCTTGGCATTGGGTGTACTGGTGCATTTCTGCTACGCAATCTACCTCACTATCCTCAACTATCGCGCACGCGGTAACGACCGTTACGCCATCGAGGCACGTCAGGAAGGTGTGGATTGGGAGTCGAAGAACATGCTCGTTCTGGGTATCATTGTTATCGGTTTCCTCTGCTTGCACCTGTACAACTTCTGGTTCAAGATGCAGTTCGCCGAGCTGACGGGTGTTCACACCTCGATGTTCGACCCGCAAGACGGCAGCGCTATCGTTAAGGATCTGTTCACAAACGGCTGGGCGGGTATCATCTATTGCCTGCTGTACATCGTTTGGCTCGTGGCTCTCTGGTTCCACCTCAACCACGGAATCTGGTCAGCCTTGCAGACGCTGGGCTGGAGCAACCTGATCTGGCTCAAACGCATCAAAGTGATCGGCTGCGTATTCGCAACCATCGCCGTTGGTCTGTTCATGATCGTTGTGCTGTACTTCCTTGGCGTGAACATCGGTCAGATGTGCGCTTAATGTTTCACGACTTAAATAACACACGAATATGGCAAAGAAAGAAGAAATATTGGATGCTGCTAAGAAAGTAGCAGCCAAAGCTGCAACTGCTGCGAAAGAAGTCGCTGAAGTAGCTGTCGAGAAAGCTGCCGAGATAGCTAAAGAGGCTGTTAAGGAAGCCACCAAAGTAGTTGAGACTCCAAAAGCCGAAGCAAAGATCATCACGCCGAAGATGGCTAAGATCCCCGAAGGCCCGCTGGAGAAGAAGTGGACGAACTACAAAGACCACCAGAAACTCGTTAACCCCGCCAACAAGCGCAAACTCGACGTTATCGTTGTAGGTACGGGTCTGGCAGGTGCATCGGCTGCCGCATCGCTGGCAGAGATGGGATTCAACGTACTGAACTTCTGTATTCAGGACAGCCCGCGCCGTGCGCACTCCATCGCTGCACAGGGCGGTATCAATGCTGCCAAGAACTACCAGAACGACGGCGACTCGGTTTATCGTCTCTATTACGATACCATCAAGGGCGGTGACTACCGTGCCCGTGAGGCGAACGTTTACCGTCTGGCAGAAGTCAGCAACAACATCATCGACCAGTGCGTAGCACAAGGCGTACCTTTCGCACGCGAGTACGGCGGATTGCTTGACAACCGTTCGTTCGGCGGCGCGCAGGTATCACGTACCTTCTACGCCAAAGGTCAGACCGGTCAGCAGCTGCTGCTCGGCGCTTACAGCGCCCTGAGCCGCCAGATCGGCAAAGGCAAGGTGAAGATGTTCACCCGCTACGAGATGCTCGACATCGTGATGATCAAGGACGAGAACGGTGAACCCCGTGCACGCGGTATCATCGCTCGTAACCTCGTTACCGGTCGCATCGAGCGCTTCTTCGCCCATGCAGTAGTTGTTGGTTCGGGCGGTTACGGCAACACGTTCTTCCTCTCCACCAACGCTATGGCATCCAACGGTTCGGCTGCTATGCAGATGTACCGTCACGGCGCATATTTCGCTAACCCCTGCTACGCACAGATCCACCCGACCTGTATCCCCAAGCACGGTGACTTCCAGAGTAAGCTCACGCTTATGTCCGAGTCGCTGCGTAACGACGGACGTATCTGGGTTCCGAAGAAACTCGAAGACGCCAAGAAACTCCAAGCCGGTCAGATCAAGGGTCGCGATATCCCCGAAGAAGACCGCGACTACTACCTGGAGCGTCGTTATCCGGCATTCGGCAACCTCGTTCCGCGTGACGTGGCTTCTCGTGCCGCTAAGGAGCGTTGCGATGCAGGCTACGGCGTGAACAATACCGGTCTGGCTGTGTTCCTCGACTTCTCTGACGCCATCAAGCGTCTGGGCAAGGACGTCGTAGCACAGAAGTACGGCAACCTGTTCCAGATGTACGAGAAGATCGTGGACGAGAACCCGTACGAGAACCCGATGATGATCTTCCCCGCTATCCACTACACCATGGGCGGTATCTGGGTTGACTACGAGCTGCAAACCAGCGTCAAGGGTCTGTTCTGCATCGGCGAGGCTAACTTCTCCGACCACGGTGCTAACCGCCTCGGTGCATCGGCTCTGATGCAGGGTCTGGCTGACGGTTACTTCGTTCTGCCGTACACTATCCAGAACTATCTGGCTGACCAAATCGGCGTTCCTCGCATGAGCACTGACCGTCCTGAGTTCGAGCAGGCTGAGAAAGCCGTTGAGGCAAAGATCCAAAAACTCATGTCTATCCAAGGCAAGGAGTCGGTTGATACCATCCACAAACGCCTCGGACTTGTTATGTGGGACTTCGTAGGAATGGGTCGTACAGCCGAAAGCCTGAAGACGGCTATCAAGAAGATCGACGAGATCAAGAAAGACTTCTGGTCGAACGTCTATATCCCGGGTAAAGCTGACAGCCTGAACAACGAGCTGGAGAAAGCGCTCCGTCTGGCTGACTTCATCGAGATCGGTCGACTCATGGCACTCGACGCACTCAACCGCGAAGAGAGTTGCGGTGGTCACTTCCGCGAGGAGTTCCAGACCGAGGAAGGTGAGGCACTCCGTCAGGATGACAAGTTCTCGTACGTAGCTTGCTGGAAGTACACCGGCGAGGACAGCGAACCCGAACTCATCAAGGAGCCGCTTGACTACGAGTTCACCGAGCGCAAGACACGTAACTATAAGAGCTAATCGTTGAGAGCACAAAAAATGGCGGAGCTTGAAGCCCCGCCATTTTTGTGTTTATCAGAGTTTGAGTTTCACGCCCTTCTTGAGGATCTTGGCAATGATCTCCGTTGCCTCGTCGATGAGCGGCTCGGTGTGCGTAGCCATCAGCGTGGTGCGCAGCAGGCACTCGCCCTCGACACACGCCGGAGCAATCACAGGATTGACATATACGCCGGCATCGAACATCGCCTTGCCGAAGTACAAAGTATCCAGCGTGTTGTAGGTAAAGATCGGCACGATAGGCGTCGGCGCTTCGATGATCTTCACGCCGTTGGCGATGAGTTGCTTGCGGAAGTACGCAGCAATATTGTTCAGACGCTCCGGACGTTTGTTGTCCTCGATGAGTCGATGCAAGGCTGCCAAAGCTGTAGCTGCCGAGCAAGGAGCAATACTTGCCGAGAAGATAAACGGACGCGACACGTGGCGTACGTAATCAGCCACCTTGTGCGAAGTCAACATACATCCGCCGATAGAGGCGAGCGACTTCGAGAACGTGAGCATGGTTATATCCACCTTGTCCGTCAGCCCGAAGTGCGCAGCCGTTCCGCGACCGCCTTCGCCCAACACGCCGAAGCCGTGGGCATCATCGACCATCACACGTGCGCCGTACTTCTCAGCCAACTTGCATATCTCCGGCAACTTGCATATATCTCCGCGCATGGAGAACACGCCGTCGGTGATGATCAGTTTGCCTGCATCCTCGGGAATCGTCTGGAGTTTCTGCTCCAGATCGTTCATGTCAGAATGTTTGTAACGGAGTACAGTGGAATACGTCAGACGGCAAGCGTCATAGATAGATGCATGGTTTTCACGGTCGTTGAGGATATAATCCGATTTGCCGCAAATGGCAGAGATGATTGCGAGGTTCGTTTGGAATCCTGTAGAACAGGTCATCGCCTCTTCATAACCGGTAAACTCAGCAAGTTCCTTCTCCAGTTGCAGGTGAAGATCCAGCGTGCCGTTCAAGAAACGACTGCCCGAACATCCCGTGCCATACTTCTCCAATGCTTTGATTCCGGCTTCCACTACAACAGGGTCTTCGGTAAAACCAAGGTAGTTATTGCTCCCCAACATAATCATCCGCTTGCCTTCCATGGTAACCACCGGCGCTTGACGAGACTCAAGACAGTGGAAATACGGGTAAATACCCAAATCACGAACTTTGTTCAACAGATCAAAGTTACATTTGTCAAAAAGATCCATAAGCTGTTTCTAATGCTATTCTTTTTTTTATAATTATTGCACCCTATCAGGGCACATTTTACCAAGGCAGGTGTAATCGCGCACTAACGCAAATTACAAATTGCATGCAAATATACAAAAAAAAAATGATATATGCAACTATCATGCGATTTTTTATGTAAAAATGTTAAATTTTTATGCTCTTGGCACTTTTTTTGTGGTTTTTTTGACAAATATTTTGAACTTTTTACTAATTAATATGATATATCGTATAGCATTTTCGTGCGACGAAGTGAATCGTTTCCGTCGCGTATTTGAGGCAGACAGTGACGCCACGTTTCTTGAACTGCACAAAGCCATCCTCGAATCGGTTGAGTACCCCGACGACCAGATGACTTCGTTCTTTATGTGCAACGACCGCTGGGAGAAAGAGCAAGAAGTAACCCTCGTTGAGATGGGCTCCAATATGGAGTACGACAACATGGTTATGGATCAGACCCATCTGAGCGACCTGCTGACCGATCAGGGACAACGGCTCATCTACATCTTCGACCCGATGTTCGAACGTTGCTTCTTCGGTAACCTCAAGGAAATCAAACCCGGTCATATGACGGGCGTAGAGTGCGTCGAGTGCATCGGCAAAGCACCCAAGCAACTGGAGAGCGAAGAGAACCTCGACGCTATTCTGGGCAAGGACGGCAAGGGCGACCTGGATCTCGACGAGGATTTCTACGGCTCAGGCTATGATGCCGGCGACATTGATGCCGAAGGATTCCAAGACCTCTCCTTTGACGACGGCACGATGTTTTGACATGCACAAACTACTTGTCATCTGCGGACCGACGGCAGCCGGTAAGACGGAGTATGCACTCCGTCTGGCAGAGCAATGGGGCATTCCTATCCTTAATGCCGACTCACGGCAGATATACCGCGACCTTCCCATTGGAACAGCTGCGCCTACTCCCGACGAACTCAAGCGCGCCAAGCATTACTTCGTCGGCACACACGCGCTCAATGAATCGTACAATGCAGGAGCATTCGAGCGCGACGCAATGACTATTATCAGGCAACTGATTGAGGAGAGAGATCAGAAATCAGAAAATCCTATCGCAATCCTTTCGGGAGGAAGTATGTTGTATATAGAGGCGGTATGCAAAGGCTTGGACGATATACCCGAAGTGCCGGCATCTATCCGCCGCGAGGTGCAGCGACTCTACACCGAACAAGGCTTGGCAGCCCTGCAGCAAGCCGTGCAAGAGGCTGACCCCGAATACTGGGCAATTGTTGACCAGCGCAATCCCCAACGACTGATGCACTGCCTTGAACTATGCCGCACGACGGGAGGAACGTACTCCGCGTTGCGGAAGCGATCAGCAATCAGCAGTCAGCAATCAGCAATCAGACCATTTGTAATCGAGCGGCAGGTGATTACCCGCCCTCGCGAAGAATTATACGCGCGCATTAACGCGCGCGTACATAATATGGTAAAGCAAGGATTGATTGATGAGGCAGATCGTGCTTTTCGGCTAACCATTGGCGATGACTACCGCTCGCTTTCTTATGCTGACGCTTTTGCCCGCCTTCCAAATAGTCTGCGCACAGTTGGTTACCAGGAACTCCTACCCTATCTGTTAGGACAAATATCAATGGAGGAAGCCATCACACAAATTCAAACCAACACACGCCATTACGCCAAGCGCCAACTCACTTGGTGGAGAAACCGTTAACGGCATTTCTGCCGGTTTTTACAATTAGATGTATTTCCGAACTTGTTCGTGGTCATCGAAGTGATGCTTGACGCCTTTGATGATCTGGTAGTCCTCATGCCCTTTGCCGGCAACGAGAATGACATCACCTTTTTGGGCGAGGGTACAAGCTGTTTGAATGGCGGCGGCACGATCTTCAATGACGAGTGTGGATTTCAGTTCGTCCTCTGTCAGCCCGGCAATCATGTCATTAAGGATGTCGCGAGGCTCTTCGTCACGGGGATTGTCGCTGGTGAGGATGAGTTGCCCGCTACCACGTTTGGCTATCTGCGCCATCATAGGACGTTTGCCTTTGTCGCGGTTACCGCCGCAGCCGACAATAGTTATAAGCTTTGCAGTTTGAGCACTGCGTGCGTTTGAGGCTTCGCCGTTAAGCGCTTCGCTGTTGTGTTGATTCTGGCTATTCAATATCTCATTGATGGTGCTGATGACATTCTCCACAGCATCGGGAGTGTGGGCGTAGTCGATGATAGCCGTCCAGCCTTTTGGCGAATGGATCGTTTCGAAGCGACCGTTGACCGGCTTGAGGGCGCTGAGGATGCGCAGCACTTCCATCTTATCGAAGCCGAGGCACAATGCGGCACTATAGATACACAACAAGTTGCTGACATTGAATCGACCTACGAGAGGAACAAAGACTTCCTGGTTGTCAATGCTCAGCAGCATTCCGTCGAAACCTTCCTCGAGGATCTTGCCGCGATGATCCGCCATGGTCTGTACGGAATAGGTGAAGACCTTGGCGCGAGTATTCTGCGTCATGACAAGTCCGTTCTTGTCATCAGCGTTGGTTACGGCAAACGCCTCTTTACGTAATCCGTCGAAGAGTCGTTTTTTGGTGTCGCGGTAGTTGTCGAAAGTCTTGTGGTAGTCAATATGATCGCGCGTGAGGTTGGTGAACATTGCTCCGGCAAACTGCAATCCCGCAATGCGCTCCTGGGCTATGCTGTGGCTGCTGACTTCCATAAAGGCGTAGTCGCAACCCGCCTCAACCATCTTCGATAGCAAGGCGTTAAGTGCGAGTGCGTCAGGTGTAGTGTGCGTTGACGGGAAAGCCTCGCCATCTACATAATAAACCACCGTGGAGATCAATCCGGCTTTATGACCAAGCGCACGAACCATTTCGTACAGGAGCGTGGCGATAGTTGTCTTGCCGTTTGTACCGGTAACACCAACGAGCGTCAACTTCTCACTCGGACGGCCGAACCACTGATGCGCCAGACGACCAAGCGCTTCCTCGGAGTTCTTGACCAGCACATATGTTACGTCCTGTTTGAGTCCGACGAGATACTGACTATTGTCTAGGATTATAACGGCAGCGCCTCGATCTATGCACGACGAAATAAAGGTGTGCCCGTCAACTGCAGTGCCGGCTTGGGCAACGAAGAGATCGCCTTTCTCAACCTTGCGTGAGTCAAACTGAATGGCGTGAACGTCAACATCTGTGGAGCCAATGACTTGGAGCGGCTCGATGGCTTTGAGTAATTCGGATAATTTTCTCATTGAAATGGGTGTATTTTATCAGCCAAAATTGGCTGATGGCTGTTATCTGTTCTTTTCGTATACGAGGCTATCGCCTTTGATGATATAGTGACCTGCATAGACAATGGTCTTTTCGGCAATCTGGCGGACAACACTACCGCAGTCATAACCGGCATCGTAGCCGTAGGTGGTCGGGTGTTCCACCATGCAGATACAGGTATATTGCGGTTTTTCCTCGGGGAAGTAGCCGACGAAGGTCATTCTATGTTCACGCGACTGATAGCGTCCGTTGCGGAAGAGCTGGGCTGTACCGGTCTTTCCGGCTATATGCACGCGTTTGCTCTGCGCCTTGTAGTCAACCACGCGACCAGCCCATGTACGTACGGAAGCTGTACCGAGGTGGTTGTCCCAAACGACATCGTGCAGGGCAAGTTTCATCTCTTCGAGTGTACTACGGCGGCACATGCTGGCTTTGAGCGTTTCGGTGCCAAACTCGCGAACCACCTCATCGTCGTCCATCACGCGCTCCACAATGTACGGACGAATCATTCTGCCATCGTTGGCTATACCGTTGTAGAACGTGAGGATCTGCATCGGCGTGAGTTCGACGGAGTAACCGTACGCCATACGCGAGAGGGTTACAGCATCTTTCGGCACATCGATGCGCGGCTTTTGTGCACCGGGGATTTCCGAATAAACGCTATCGCGGATGCCCATGCTTTGGAGTTTGTCCACGAACTTCGAGGCGTTCTTATCGTAACTCTTCAGAATCATTTTCGCAAATGCTATGTTCGAGGATACAGCCAGTGCGCTACGCAAGGTATAGACTGTATCTTTCGGGTGCGCATCGGTGTGACGCGCATTCAGGTACGTCCAGCCTTTGCTTGATACTTCGAAGGTGTCGGTGAGATTCACTTTGCCGTCATCCAGAGCCGCCATCATGGCTATGGTCTTGAATGTCGAACCGGGTTCAACACGCGTGACGGCGTGGTTGGCTTTCTCGCTGTACGAACCGTCGATGTTGCGGTCGAGATTGCTGATAGCACGGATCTTGCCTGTGCTGGTTTCCATGAGAATGCAGCAACCCCACTGTGCTTGTGTACGTTCGAGGCAACCACGCAGAGCTGTTTCAGTTATATCGAGCAGGTTGGCGTCAAGGGTGGTGACAAGATCGTAGCCGTTGACCGCTTCGCGAACAGAAACGTCCTCCCATTTGCCGCCCATTCGTTCGCGCAGAGCCAGACCGTCAACACCATGCAGGTCGGCTTCAAAGGTCTTTTCCAGACCTGCGTTGCCTTTGCCGTTGCTCAGGATTGTGCCGAGCGTGCGCGAAGCGAGCGAACCGAAAGGTTTCTTGCGTTGGGGTGCGCCCTCAAAACGCAAACCGGACTTATAGTAACCACGGCGGAAGAGTGGCAGTTTTTCAATCTCGCGCTTCTGGATATACGACACACGATGCGGGCAGAGCTTGAGGTAACTGCCGTTCTCGCGTTGCTGCCCCGAAGCCGTCTTGCCATTGGATTTATTGAAAGACTTAACCATCATTCGTTTGTACTCTGCAGCAGATTTCTCCGGCAAGATACGGGAAAGTCCGATGGCAATGCTGTCCACATAGCGGTAGAACAGCGTATCGCCGCCTTGATGCAACGCCGGCACACGGGTGTCCATATACACATAGTAGCCGGGAATACTGCTGGCGAGCAATCGTCCCTCGCAGTCAAGGATATTTCCGCGCTGCGGAGTAATGATCGTGGCATTGGGTTTCTGGGTATCAACCATCTGCATCCATTTGTCGCGCTCGAACCACTGGATGCGGATGATATATACGAGCACAGCCATAAAGCCTGCGGCTATAAGCAAGAACACAAGTGCGAAACGAAATATGGCGTTTTGGCGGGAATCCATCAGGTCATTTGTTCATTTATTCATTTACCATTTTGTCATTTGATAACGATGACAGGCGTGTTGGCTTCACGAAGTTTGCTGCCATTCTCTTTGAGCGTGCGGGCAACCGTTGATTGACGCGTACTGTTGACGAGCTCCGAACTGATGGTGAGTTCCTCGTTGCGGGCATCGTGGAGTTCTTTTTTGAGCGCACCGATGCGCACATACTGCCACTCGGAAACAAACCCCATCAATATGCTCATGAAGATAAACACGCCAATGAGCACCAGCAGCGGGTATTGTTGTGCTACTTTCTCGTTACGGAAGATGTCACCGTTCAGGATCTTTTGCAGTAAACTCAGTCGTTTGTCCATAAAATCATTTGCTCATTTAATCATTTTCTCATTTATTCATTTTTCGCATTGGCGATTTTCTCTGCTACGCGGAGTTTGGCGCTTCTGGCGCGAGGGTTGCGAGCGACCTCTTCGGCAGAGGCTGTGCGACCTTTCTCAATCACGCGGAAAGGCGTAAGCGGGTTGCCGTAAAAGTCTTTCTCAATCGTGCCTTCGGTATTTCCCGAACGCATGAAGTTCTTTACTATGCGGTCCTCGAGCGAGTGGTAAGTCAGGATCACTACTCTTCCACCCGGCGCAAGCAACTCGACCGATGCCTGTAGCAGCTCGCGCAATGCACCCAGTTCATCGTTCACCTCAATGCGCAGGGCTTGGAAGAGGCGTGCATAGTCCTGTTTGTCCTTGAGCCGCACACAATCTTGCAGTTGTTGGGTGGTTTGTATCGCTTGCTGTGCACGTTTGCGGATGATCTGCGCGGCAATGGCACGCGAGTTGTTAAACTCACCGTACAAGTACAGCACACGCGCCAACTCGTCTTCCGAATAGCCATTGATGATATCTGCCGCCGAAAGCCGCTGCTTGGCGTTCATCCGCATATCAAGCGGTGCATCGTAGCGGAAAGAGAATCCCCGTTCGGCAGCATCAAAGTGATGAAAACTCACCCCGAGATCCGCCAAAATGCCATCCACCTGACTGACTCCGTAGTAATCCATAAAGTTCGCCACGTAGCGGAAGTTACTCCTTACGAACGTAAAGCGCTCATCGTCAATCCGGTTAGCGTAGGCATCCAAATCCTGATCTATACCGTAGAGCCTCGACTGTTTGCCCATGCGCTCCGCGATACCCCGACTGTGTCCGCCTCCGCCGAACGTGGCATCGACGAACACCTGCGGCTTGCATGCATCAATGCACAAACCGTCCAACACCTCGCCCAGCATGGCAGGGATGTGATACACAGGATTCGATATGTCTGTGAGCTCGCTCATTACGTTGGATTTCAATTCGTACGAATTGGTTTACACAATTCAGCCTACAAAGTTACAAAAAAAAAATGATATTTGCAAGCAAAAATTACTTTTCTTTATCGTTTGTGCAAAAAATATCGTATTCGCTTGCAAATGTCAGAATTTTTTAGTACCTTTGCACGGCAATTTGTGGCGCCGAATGCATAAGGCGCAGATTTGTGATGTACAGACGCATTTTAACCATAGTCCTTCTGTTGCTTACGATAGCAAGTGTGCACGCTGCTCGTGTGCGCTTTTATGGCTATGTGCTTGACGAAGAGAACCGCGGCATCGAAGCGTGCAACGTGTTCTGGAAGGAGAGCGTTGCCACTACGGCTGTCGGCACATCAACAAACAAGAACGGGTACTATGAATTAATAGTCGAAAGTCAAAAGTCGAAAGTCGAAAGCGGAGAACTGGATTCGGTGACTATAGTGTATTCGATGATAGGGTACGAGACGGTTGAGATGCGACTATTGCCAAACCGCGATGTGCTGAACATCAACATTGAGATGCGCGAGTCAGGCGAGCAGCTCGCCGAGGTGGAAGTCAAAGGCATACAGAAGCAACAAGACATGATGGATCGTGTGGATGTTACCACACGACGCGTGATTCCCGACATAAGCGGCAGCAGTATAGAGAGTCTGCTCATCACCTTCGCCGGTGTGAGCCAGACCAACGAGATGAGCAGTCAGTACAATGTACGTGGCGGCAGTTTTGACGAGAATGCCGTGTATGTCAACGGCATTGAGGTGCATCGACCATTGCTCGTGCGCGCCGGACAACAAGAGGGATTGAGTTTCGTCAACCCCGAAATGGTTGACAATGTGCAGTTCTCGGCAGGCGGTTTTGATTCGCGTTACGGCGATAAGATGTCGTCGGTGCTTGACATCACCTACAAACGACCGCAAGCGTTCGAGGCATCGCTGACCGCAGGTTTTCATGGCGGCAGCATCTATGTCGGCGCTGGTGACAGCTCGTTCACCCAACTGCATGGCGTTCGCTACAAGAGTTCGCAATATATGCTCGGTTCGTTGCAAACGAAAGGCAACTACCGTCCGCACTTCCTCGACTACCAAACCTACATGACGTGGAAAGTCAAAAGTCAAAAGTCGAAAGTCGAAAGCCAGAAGTCGGACTGGACGATAGCGTTCATGGCGAACTACAGCCTGAACTCCTACGGTTTTACGCCAGACTCAATGTCCTCGTCGTTCGGTACGATGCAGACGGCACGCAACCTGACCATCTACTACGAAGGTCAGGAGCAAGACTTGTTCCAAACAGCGTTTGGAGCACTCAGTGCTCACGGGCACGTTTCGCCGGAGGTGAGCATAGGCTTTGATTTGAGCGGGTTCTACACCAACGAGCGAGAGACCTACGACATACAGGGCGAATATATTCTGAGCGACCACCCGATGGACGGATCGGAAGTTTCGCACGGCGACAACAGTCAAGTCATCTCGTCCGAATCAACCGAAACAGCCACCGTTCTCGGTAAAGGTACGTATCACGAGCATGCGCGTAACACTCTGACAGCCGGCGTAGCCACACTGCAACACACCGGCGAATGGAAACATGATGCCAACAGCCTCAAGTGGGGACTGAGCGGACAAATAGAATCCATCACCGACCGCATCAACGAGTGGGAGTGGCGCGATAGTGCAGGTTACTCTATGCCGCATACCGATCAGACGATGGAACTCTACTACGCTATGCGCTCCGATGCTCATCTGCTGAGCGGACGCGTGCAAGCGTTCATCCAAGACTCCTACACCTGGCATACCGACCAAGCTAAGGTGATCCTCACAAGCGGCGCACGACTGCACTGGTGGTCGTTCAACAACGAGGTGCTCGTCTCGCCACGTGCGTCGGTGGTGATTATGCCGGGTTGGAAACGTGACATCAGTTTCCGTATCGCCACAGGTCTGTACTACCAAGCACCGTTCTACAAAGAGATGCGCGACACCGTGACCGACGAGTTTGGCATCACGCGTATCAAACTCAACGACAAACTCAAAGCCGCACGCACTACGCAACTCGTGTTCGGCACGGATTATTACTTCCGCGCCATGGGTCGCCCGTTCAAACTGACGGCGGAAGCCTACGCCAAATATATGGATCGGGGCGTAAGTTACACGGTGGATAACGTGCGCGTACGTTATTCCGGTCAGAACGACGTGCGCGGCTACACGATCGGTTTGGATCTCAAGCTCTACGGCGAACTCGTGCCCGGTGCAGACAGTTGGATCAGTTTCTCGACGATGCGCTCGCGCGAACAACTGCTCACCCACCCCGAACTCGGTTGGCTGCATGCGCCACAGGAGCAGCGGTATCAGTTCGCCATGTTCTTCCAGGACTACCTGCCGCAGCTGCCGCAACTGCATGCACACCTGCGCTTCGTGTGGGCGGAAGGGTTGCCGTTCGGCGCTCCGCGAAGCATAACCCTGCGCGGACAAGGACGAATGCCTGACTACCGCCGTATAGACCTTGGTCTGACGCATGTGAGCAATGCGCATAACTACAAGTACATGAAAAAGTCCAAACATGTCAAAGAGTGGACGATCGGTTTTGAGGTATTCAACCTTGTGGACTGGCGCAACGTCAACTCGTACTTTTGGGTGAGCGATGCCGACGGCTACCAGTGGGCGAGCCCGAACTACCTGACGGGCAGAAGATATAATATCAAATTAGCGATAGATTTTTATTAGTTGATAGTTGAAAGTATGGCAAATGAGCAATTGACACCGATGATGCGGCAGTTTCGCAGCATTAAGGAGCAGTACCCCGACGCACTGCTGTTGTTCCGTTGCGGTGACTTCTACGAGACCTACGCCGAGGATGCCATTCGTGCAGCAAAGATACTGAACATCACCCTCACCAAGCGCAACAACGGCGGCGGCGCGGTGGATAGCACAGCCATGGCGGGATTCCCGTTTCATGCCTTGGATACCTACCTGCCCAAACTCGTTCGGGCGGGTATGCGCGTGGCAATCTGCGACCAACTGGAAGACCCCAAGCTCGCCAAAGGCTTGGTGCAACGCGGAGTAACCGAACTCGTCACTCCCGGCGCAAGTTACAACGATGCCAGTTTCGGGCAGAAAGAGAACAACTGGCTCTGTTGCCTGAATTTTGCCAGGACAAGTATCGGCATCTCTCTGCTCGATCTCTCCACCGGCGAGTACCTTGTAGCACAAGGCACGTCGGACTATATAGGCACGCTGCTCACGAAGTTCGCGCCGAAAGAAGTGCTGTTCATGCGCGGCAAGCGTCAGGAGTTTGAACGGCTGTTCTCATCGAAATTCTTTACCTTCGAGCTCGAGGACTGGATGCTCAATCCTACGACTGCCGAGGAGCGGCTGCGCAAGCAGTTTGAAACGACGAACCTCAAAGGTTTCGGTGTAACCGGCGTGCCGGACGGCATAGTAGCTGCAGCAGGTATATTGCATTATCTGGATATAACCCAACACCTGCAAACCAAACATATCCATCCGCTCAGCCGTCTGGAAACAGACAAGTACGTGTGGCTCGATCAGTTTACTATCCGCAACCTCGAACTACTCCACCGTCAGAGCGACGACAGCAAGACACTCTTCGATATCCTCGATAAAACCGTCACGCCGATGGGTGCACGCATGTTGTACCGCTGGATGACGTTCCCGCTCAAAGAGGTGCGACCTATACGCAACAGGCAGTCGGTTGTGGAGTACTTCTTCCGCCATCCGGATCAGCGCGAACAGATTCGCGAGAGCCTCAGCCTGCTGCAAGATATGGAGCGCACGGTGAGCAAGGTTTCCACGGGCAGAATAGGTCCACGCGAAATGGTGCAACTTGGCAATGCGCTCGGTGCTTTGCAGCCCATCAAGCAGATCTGCGAAAAGGCGGAGAACAACTCCTACTTGAACAGCCTGGGCGAAAACATCAGCCTGTGCGTGGAGATGCGCGAGCGGATCAGGCGGCAGATCGTTCCCGACCCGCCTTTGGCGCAAGGACGACCGAACACCATCGCCTCGGGCGTGGATGACGAACTCGATGAACTGCGCGAGCTGCGTGATCACAGCCGCGAAGCAATAGAACGTGTATGCCAGAATGAGATAGAGCGCACCGGTATCACCAGCTTGAAAGTCGGCTTCAACAACGTGTTCGGTTACTACCTCGAGGTGCGTAACACCTACAAGGACAACGTGCCCGAACAGTGGATTCGCAAGCAGACACTCGCCAATGCCGAACGGTATATAACACCCGAACTCAAAGCCCTGGAAGAGAAGATTCTTGCAGCCAACGATCGCATTGACATAATTGAGTCCCGTCTGTATCAGGAGTTGATGTTGTCGCTTGTTGAGTACGTGCCGATGATGCAGACCGATGCACACGTAGCCGCACAACTCGACTGTCTGCTCAGTTTCGCTGCCACGGCAGTCGAGAACAAGTATATATGCCCGGACATCAACGACAGCCTGGTGATTGACATCCGCCAAGGCCGTCACCCCGTAATAGAGAAAAACCTCCCGCTCGGCGAGGAGTATATAGCCAACGATGTACTGCTTGACAACAACGGTCAGCAGATCATCATCCTCACAGGCCCGAACATGGCAGGTAAATCCGCCCTACTCCGCCAGACAGCCCTCATCGTACTGATGGCGCAGATGGGTTCGTTCGTGCCGGCAGAGAGCGCCAACATCGGTATCGTCGATAAGATCTTCACCCGCGTGGGCGCAAGCGACAACATCTCGCAAGGCGAATCGACCTTCATGGTCGAGATGAACGAGGCGGCAAGCATCCTCAACAACCTCAGCGAGCGCAGTCTGGTGCTCTTCGACGAACTCGGACGAGGCACGTCCACCTACGACGGCATCAGTATAGCGTGGGCTATCGTGGAATATATTCACGAGAATCAGCACCACGCCAAGACGCTGTTCGCTACCCACTATCACGAACTCAACGAGATGGAGGCTTCCTTCACACGCATACGTAATTACAATGTATCCGTGCGTGAGGTAAACAACAAAGTCATCTTCCTCCGCAAACTCGTTCGCGGCGGCAGTGAGCACAGCTTTGGTATCCATGTGGCAAAGATTGCCGGAATGCCGGCAAGCATTATTCAGCGTGCGAATGCCATCTTGAAACAATTGGAGAGCGATGCCGCCGGTGTAGCCAAACCGGTAACAGGCATCGGACAAACGCGTGACGGACTGCAACTGTCGTTCTTCCAACTCGACGATCCGGTATTAGAACAGATTCGCGACGAACTCAGGAGTCTGAACATCAATTCGCTCACGCCGCTTGAGGCGCTGAACAAACTAAGCGAGATAAGCAGCCTTGTGGGCAACAAACAATAACAATCAAAAAAAACAATACAATGAAAAAAGTAATTATTGCATGCGCCGCAGTTCTGACATTAGGATTGATGTCGTGCGGTGACACAAAGATGTGCTACAAACTGACTGCCGTCGTTGACGGTAAGGAAGTTGCTACTACGTACGTGTTTGGTACGAGTAATGATATTGATGCGTATGCAGCAAAATTGAAGCAAGCTCAGGAGTTGATATTTGGCGACGCAGTTGTTACCATCCAACGTTCTACGTTCTCAAACCTGAAGAGCGAGGCTGATTGCCACGAATAAGGTCTCAACCTTTATCAGTATCTTGCATCTTGACGAGGCGGCTATAGTAGCCGCCTTGTTTGATGAGGTGGGTATGTGTGCCTTGTTCGACGATGCGTCCCTCGTGCAGCACGCAGATGAGGTCGGCATTACGTATCGTGCTCAGCCGGTGGGCTATGACGAGCGTCGTGCGGTCTTTCATCAGTTGCTCCAATGCCTGTTGCACGAGTTGTTCGGACTCGGTATCAAGTGCAGAGGTTGCCTCGTCAAGCAGCAATATAGGCGGATTCTTGAGCACAGCCCGCGCTATGCTGATGCGTTGCCGCTGACCGCCTGACAGACGCGAACCGCGGTCGCCAATGCCGGTCTGATAGCCTTCAGCCGTTGCCATAATGAACTCGTGCGCATTGGCAATCTTTGCCGCACGCTCCACAGCCTGCTGCCACGTCAAACCGTCCGGCGCAGGCTGCGTAGTATCCACACCGAAGGTGATGTTATTGTATATCGTGTCGTTGAACAGGATAGCATCCTGATTGACGTAACCGATAAGTTCGCGCAGATCATGCAGCCGCAACCCACGTATATCTCTTCCGTCAATGCGGATAGCTCCTTGCTGCACGTCGTAGAACCGCGGCAACAGGTCGGCGAGTGTTGTCTTGCCGCTACCCGATTGTCCAACCAGTGCCACTACCTGCCCCTTACGGATTGTCAGGTCAATATCGTGCACTACAGGCTGCGACACATCGTAACCGAAAGTGACATGCTCATAGCTTACTGCCTCGTTAAACCCTTCTATCGGCTGGGCATCAGCAGCCTCAGTAATAGTCGATTGCGCAGCCAGCACGCGGTCAATACGCTCCAGCGAAGCGCGACCTTTACGCACCGAGTAACCGGCCTTGCTCAGGTCTTTGGCGGGGTTGATGATTGAGTAGAAGATCACCAGATAATAGATGAACGTTGCCGCATCGATCGTGCTGTGTCCCTCCAGGATCAGTATGCCGCCAAACCACAAGATCACCGCTATCAGACACGTACCGAGGAACTCCGATACCGGGTGCGCCAGATAGTAGCGCCGATTGATGCGGTTGAAGGTCTGTCGCGTGGCATCAATCAGCCGGCTAAACCGTTCGCGGAGTTTCTGCTCGGCATTGAATGCTTTCACCACACGCAAGCCGGACAAGGTCTCTTCAATCTGACTCAGGATATCGGCATTCTGCTCTTGACCATGCTTCGATGCCCGCTTGAGGTTACGACCTATTCGCCCGATGAGCAAACCTGCCAACGGCAGCAAGACGAGCACAAACAACGTCAACTTCCAACTGATAACAAACAGTGTGAGCAGATACACAACGATCATCACCGGGTCTTTGAACAGCACATCCAACGCTGACATGATGCTCGCCTCCACCTCATTCACATCGTTCGTCATGCGTGAGAGGATATCGCCTTTGCGCTCACGGGTGAAATACCCTAACGGCAGACTGACCACCTTATCATAGAGTTGCCGCCTCAGATCGCGCAACACGCCCGTACGCACCGGCACAATGAAGTAGTTCGCCAGCCACGCTGTCAGGCATTTCAGTCCCGTCATCAATGCCAGAAACAGTCCCAACCACGCCAGCATCACTCCCGCGCCATGCGCCGCAATCATCTCAGCAAGCAGGCAGTACAGATTGTCCTTGGCAGCAGTCAGCCATGCTTGAAAACCTGTAACGCTGCTCAGATCCACATACGTCGCATCCACCTCGCTGATGCCGAACAGGATGCGCAACACAGGGATGATCGCTGCAAACGAGAACAGCGACAACACCGTGGACAGCAGATTGAACAGCAGGTTCAACCCGACCAGCCATGTGTATGGCGCGGCAAATCGTCGTATGAGGCGGATGATAGTCATATAGTAGATGTCAGAAGTCAGATATCAGAAGTCAGATATCATAAACTTTGTTTATGCTTGCTCTCCCTTACGTAGGTGAGCACATCATCGTCAAACGAACGTGTTTCCTGATCCACCGTCATGCGGATAGGCAAGGGAATTATCGGCTTGCTCAGTCGCTCAGCGATGTCGGTCAGTGCGAAGCGCTGCATGTCTTTCTCAGTGGTCAGGACGCAATCACATCGCTCGGCACGGCGGATGATCTCATTCACATCCGCCGGAGTGAAGCGGTGATGATCGGGATAGGTCAGCACTTCTGTCTGCGGTTCAATGCTGCGGATATGCGCTATCATGTACTCCGGCTGTGCTATGCCGGTCACTACCAGCGGCACGCCTTCGACAGGCACATCAGCGTATTGCATCCTTGAGAAATACAGGTGCTGAAACGTTGCCGGACGAAGTTTGCTATCCACCACCCGCTTGTCTATCGGGCGGATTGTGTCCGGGCACTTGGTCACCACAATAATGTTCGCTTTCGATGCACGATACGGTATATCGCGTAGCGATCCCCAAGGCAGCAGATGATCGTTGACGTACAAGCGGTCGTAGGCGGTGAGCAGAATCGTCAGTCCGCAACTAATGGCGCGGTGCTGATACGCATCATCCAGCAAGATCACATCCGGCGGATTGTGCATCCTCTGCAGTTTGCGGATAGCCAAAGCACGTTCCTCGCACACCACGGTCAGCACGTCGGGGAACTTCCGGTGTATCTGCATCGCCTCGTCGCCTATCGTCTCGGCGGTAGCGGATGAGGTTGCCACCACGAATCCTCGTGTCGTGCGTTTGTACCCTCGCGAGAGTACGCACACCTTGTAGCCTTCGCGCCGGAGCAGACGGATCAGGTACTCCACCATCGGTGTCTTACCCGTACCGCCTACAGCAAGGTTGCCTACGCAGATGGTAGGTATATGCGGTGTGTAGGTCGGCAGCAGGTGCTCGTCATACAGCAAGTGCCGCAAGGCTATCACGCCCCCGTACATCACCGCCAACGGTGCTCCTATCCAACGCCAGTTCCCCTTCATCTTTAGTTGAGTGTTTAAAGTTGAGTGTTTAGGGTAGTTGAAAGTTTAATGTTTAAGGAAGTTGTTAGTCGTCAAAAATATAGTTTAAAGACATTGTCTGACAACTTTTAACTTTCGAACTTCTCTCAACTTTCAACACTCAACTCTCAACTTTTACTTGAACACCACCGGCTCCATGAGCATCAGCACACGCGGCTCTTTGGCGAAGGTCTTGATGCGGGCAATCAGGCGCTCTTCCTCGGTGTCTTCGCCGCTGAGCATCTTGATCATCTCCTCCAGCGGATCTTTCTTTTCGGGGTAGTAGTTGATGTCGTAGCTCTCAATACCTGCCAGCTCGGCTGCTTTGGTTATAGCGTCGCTGATGTTGCCCAGGCTGTCAACCAAGCCGATGCCTATTGCATCCTTGCCCAGCCAAACGCGACCTTCGGCAATCTTCTTGATCTCGTCCTGTGTAGTCTTGCGTCCATCGGCACAACGGCGTGTGAACAGATCGTATCCGCGCTCTATCATCGCTTGCATCATTGCCTGCTCCTCTTTGTTCATACCGTTGAATATGATCGAGGCGTTCAAGCCGGAGTGCTTGTGCGTACCGACCTCGTCCATATCCAGACCGATCTTCTCGCGGAGTTTCTTGACGTTTGGTATAGTACCGAAGATACCTATCGAACCCGTCAGGGTCGTCGGCTCGGCGTAGATATAATCCGCTGCACACGAGATATAGTAACCGCCCGACGCAGCATAATCGCCCATCGAAACGACAACCGGCAGACCTTTGGCTTGCAGATCCTTGACCCCGTGCCAGATCTCCTCGCTGGCATCGGCACTGCCGCCCGGGCTGTTGACGCGGAAGACTACGGCTTTCACCTGATCGTCTTTCTTGATCTTCTTGATCTGTTTGAGTATGCCTTCAGCTGTGATACCGTCGCCGCCATCGGCGTTGATCGTTCCTTCAGCATACAGCACAGCCACGCGCTCTTTGGTTTTGGCTTTCGGACGCTCTACATTGGCGAGTTTGGCGGTACTCATCAGCTTGTAGTCCTTCGAGCCGCTCATGATGCGCAGTATCTCGTCCATATCCTCGCGATAGACTACGCTATCCACCATCTGGCATGCCGCAAAACGCTCGGCATTCTCCAGCTCGATAAACTCGTCGGCATAGCGATCCAGATCCGCCTCGCTGATGCCGCGTGCGGCACTGACAGCCTGACGGTACTCGTCCCATATACCTTGCAAGTAGAGCTTCGTCTGCTGACGGTCAGCCTCGGACATCGAGGTGCGGAAGAACGGCTCGACAGCACTCTTGTACGTGCCGACCTTCAGGATCTGCATCTCCACGCCAACCTTTTCCATCAGTCGGGTGTAATACATCTTCTGTGCCACAGTACCGTGCCAGCCGATGTGACCGGTGAAGTTCAGGTAGATCTTGTCGGCAACGGTTGCCACGTAGTAGTTCGTAGCATTGTAGTCGTCGGCGTAAGCGATGATCCACTTGCCCGAACGCTGCTTGAACAGTTGCAGACGGTCGCGGATAGCCTTAGCCGATGCCGGAGCCATGCTCATTGTGCCGCCGTGCAGGTATATACCCTTGATCTTGTCGTCCTGTTCGGCAAGACGGATATTGTCCAATATCTGATCCAGACCCGTTGTTTCCACCTGATCGCCGTACATCGGCAGGTCTTTCATCACGTCAGCAAAGGGGTTGGAGTCCTGACCTTGCTCTACGAGTGTTCCGTCGAGTTCAAGGTTGTAGATGCTGTAGTCCTCGAGTTTAACCTTTGGCGAACTGAACATATCGCCCAGGATCAATCCGCAGATAAAACTGCACACGAAATAGATTGCCAACGCAATAAGGCAACCGCGCAAGCACCCGCCACGACGCGGCTGCTGCTGATCTCTGTTTGTCATAAAGATTTGCATAACTAATATTTGTTTAGTGTTTAAAGTTGAGTGTTTAGTGTAGTTTTGAGTTTGAAGTTGTTGGTTCTATGTAAAACTTTTAACTTCTAACTTTCGAACTTCTCTCAACGCTCAACACTCAACTCTCAACTTATTTTAACTTCAAATTAAAACTTTTCCTATGATAAGGCGTTACGCCATACTTCTGTATCGCCACATAATGCGCGGCTGTGGGGTAACCTTTGTTCTCATCCCAGCCGTACATCGGGTACTGCTCGTGCAGCCGCAGCATATAATCATCCCTGTAGGTCTTCGCCAGCACACTTGCCGCCGCTATGCTCATGTACGTCGCATCGCCCTTGACCACCGTCCGTGCCGGTATCTCCAGCAACCCGCCTTCCGGTACGTAGGGTTTCCATTTGTTGCCATCTACGATGATATGCTCCGGCACGATCGGATTCCCCTGTTTGTCTTTGAGCGCAGCCAGTGCACGATGCATACCCGTGATCGATGCTTGCAGAATATTGATGCGATCTATCTCCTCCGCCGTCACCTCGGCTACTGCCCATGCCACGGCTTCGTGCTCTATCACCTCGCGCAGGGCGTAACGTTGTCGTTCGGTCAGTTGCTTTGAGTCGTTCAGCACCTCGTCCGTAAAGTCCGGCGGCAGAATAACCGCCGCGGCAAACACGCTGCCTGCCAACGGTCCGCGACCTGCCTCATCACAGCCCGCCTCCACTATCCCCGACATCATATACGGTTTCAACACAACTTTCAACTCTCAACTAGACGACTTCTTTCAACTCTCAACATTCAACTCTCAACTTCTTTCCCCTTCACGCTACAAAATTACAAAATTTTTCTGAATTTTGCAAGAGAATCGTCAAATATTTTGCATTATTCAGTTTTTTTTTGTATCTTTGCACCCGATGAATAACGAAAAACAACATATCGGACAACTTTTCGACCGCATAGCGGGCACATACGATAGCCTCAACCACGTGCTCTCGCTCAACATCGACCGCCGCTGGCGTCGTCAAGCCGTCCGCTTTCTCTCAACTCTAAACTCTCAACACTCAACTATCTTGGACGTCGCCATCGGCACAGCCGACCTGACCATCGAGATCCTGCGCCAGCGCAAAGCCTCGCATATCACCGGCATTGACCTGAGCCGTAAGATGATGGCTATCGGCGAACAAAAAGTAGCCAAGCTTGGCTACCAAGACCTTGTCACTTTCGACTACGGCAGCGCGCAAGCTATGCCCTATGCCGACGCCTCGTTCGATGCCGTCACCTGCGCCTATGGCGTGCGTAACTTCGCCGATATGGACGAAGGCATCCGTGAGATGCACCGTGTGCTGCGCCCGGGCGGTGAACTGATGATTCTGGAGTTCTCCTACCCTACGAATCCGCTTATCCGCTGGTCGTACGACCTGTATTTCACGCATATCTTGCCGTTCATCGGCAACCTGTTTAGCCGTGACAAAGGGGCATACTCCTACCTCAACCGCTCTGTCAAGGGTTTCCCCTACGGCGAAGCGTTTGCCGACCATCTCCGTGCCGCAGGCTTCACCGACATCACCATCACGCCCCTCACCTTCGGCATCACCACTATCTATAACGCCCACAAACCGGCAGAGTGACAAAATACACTTTTTTACAAAACCGATGCCTCCGCGTGACCAGCGTCATGTCCGTCAGAACCGTTTGCAAGAGTTCTTTGCGTCATGTCCGTCAAACCCATCGCAAAATGGCTCTTCACAGCATGTCCGTCAAGACCGTTTACAATAAGCCCTTCGCAGCATATCTGTTTGGTTCGCTGTAAAGGGTCCTTTGTAAGATGTCCTTCGCTTCGCTTTTCGTGGTCTTTGGAAGTTGTTCTTCGTTTCGCGTAGCGGGTTCTTTGGCTGATAGGTATTCTCTGTGTGGCGTTTTTGCATTAGGAGGTCAATTTCTCATGTCATAACGAACCTACGCATTGAATTATCACGAAAACACGCAACAAAACACCACAAAACCATTCAACGTTCTTGTAAATGCGCAAACAAAAAAGCGGCAACCCTATCGGATTACCGCAGGAGGTTTGTTCGAAAAGGGACTACAGATATGGGGGAATTTATTGCACTTTCCAATCTGAAATTATTTTACAATTTGGAAAGTGAAATTCACTGCAAAGATAGTTAATTTCTGTCAAATAAACAAATATTTTGTCAAATAATTTGCATGTATGGGATATTTTTTATTTTACTGCTCCCACTCTATCCCTCTCAAACAAGCCGGTAACTTCTTGCCAGAGGCTTTGTGGTGGGCGACGCAGGCGCAACCCTTTATCTGGGGTCCCCGACACAAACCAACGGAGTGTTTGGGGTGGGGAAAAGCGGAGGCACGTGTCGCCTTTATGTCGCCCATCGACATCTGATGCGACCGCGTTGCCGAACGCGAGTGCAGGGGCAATCTATGTCGTTATGTGGGCAGGGCATGAGGTGCTATAATTAAAAATCCTTTATTCAAATGTAACTACAAAAATCGCGCCGGGTTTATCTCTCCCCGAAATTTAAAACATCAATATTCTATTTATCCCCCGAAATTTGCATGTGGATTAAAAGCACGATGAGATCATCTCAAGCAACTTACGTGCCTCAAAGAATTGCCCTTCGAAGAACACTTGTTCCATAGGTGGGATGTTGGTGCGGACGAAGAAATCCACTTTATCTTGCAGTTCGTTAATCTGGGCGGTGTGCTCTTGCAAACGACGGTCGATGCGATCTTCCATAGCCATAAGGCGTTGGTTGAGGGCATAGCCACGCAACAGATAGTCTTTTAATACGGATGTTGCCCAACGACGGAACTTTGTTGCATTGGTGCTATTAACTCTATATCCGACAGAGATAATCATGTCAAGATTATAGTAATCAATAGTTCGTGCAACCATTCTTTCACCTTCTTTTCGAACTACTCTAATTTTTTGAGTAGTTGCCTCCGGCTCAAGTTCGGCAGTCTTATAAATGCCTTGTATATGATATGTTATGTTATTCTCTTTAACCTGAAATAACATTGCCATCTGCTGTTGGGTTAACCACACTGTATCGCCGGACAAGTGTACATCTAATTCCAGTGTGCTGTCTTCCGTGCGATAGACAACTATATTTTCTTCGCTGGGGTTGTAAGGAGTAATCTCGCTTGCTTTGTTCTCGTTTGCCATAATCTTGTGTTTTTAATGGCCGTTAAACTTTACTCTTCATCCCCGAAAAAGCGTCGAATGGAATGACGGTTTTTCGGAGAGCGAAGGCATCGGTCGCTTTTATGACGCTGGCGTCATCCGTGCGATCCGATTGCCGAACGCGAAAATCTGATGCAAAATTAACGCGAGAAAGTGCTATATCTTGTCACAAGCTAAAGAAAAATGCATCCTTTGCGTTATTTTTGCATGGGATGCAATGTAGAGGTGGCAATGTTCCACCATGATAGTCATCTCACCTCTTATTTGAGTTTAGATATTTTGAAGTTGCCGAATTGAGCGGTTGTTCCAGTCTGTTGAACAGCCTTCAGAATATCGTTCATTATCTCAGCCGATTTGCGCTGCATCTCTTTGAGTTCAGCATGGATGCTTGCAGCATCAACTTTCTTTTGATGTGCTTTGTTTCGCTTTGTCTGTTGCTGAGGTTTCTGTGATTTGCTATGATTAACAGAAGCGTTTGGTTTTGATTTGATAGCTTTCTGCACTATGCTGCTTTTCTTTGTCCTATTGATGGCATTAATGCGACTTTGTCGAGCCGCGTCAATATTTTTTTGTTACTTTACGAATCAGGCACTTTAGTGTTCAACCATGATTTGCTGATTCATGCGCAGCCAGTTGCCCCAGCCTGTATGGGTGTGGAAACTGCTGAGTTCGTAACCCTCATCGAAATTGGCGTCGGCTTTCATCTTCTCGTTGGACTTATAATCATACGTATAGTACGTCGTGCTAAGCAGACAAATGCTTAGAGTGTAGTGGTCGAGATGCTGTTCATTCCAGTTCACATCCCGATACTGTAATATAGCATCTGCCAATGCGCGGTCAAGGTCAGCAGCAATGGTTGCGAACTCTGCATCGCCGGTCTCTGCCGCCAAACGGTGAGCGTAATCCGCCACATCGTAGAACGGGTGACGGTACTCCTGTGCCTGGTAGAAACGATAGACCTGTCGTGTGGCTTGGTCAATGGCTTCCTGCCGCGAGGAATAGAGCGCTATCAGACGATCGGTCAGACGCTTGATGACATCCACCACCGGCATGAATCGGTCAGTACGAATCAGCTTGTAGTCGCCGTTCCTCGGTTCGTCCGGATCATCGTTATACGAGTTCTGCCACGTGGGCGTGATGCGCTCGAACATCTGCCACACAGCATCTTCCGTATTCCCCTTCTCCACCAGTCCGCGGACGAACTCGGTCAGCACTTCGCCTTCGCTACAGAGCAAATGCGACGAGGCACAGATATAATCCGCACAGTCCCGGACTTCCATCAGGGTTTCCAGATTGCCCATCAGGCAGTTGTGGAAAAAGATGGTGTTCAGTCGGTCGAACCCGGCTGCCTGAAGGGCATCATGCAACTCATACATGTTCAGTTGCTCCCCTTCGTTCCACTCGTCGCCGATAACACCCTGCCGCGCACGTCTCGGTGCCGGATTAACATCGTACTTGCCCGGCAGGTCTGTTTTGGGGTCAAAGCCCGAACCGTGCCCCCAGATGGCGAACGTATAATTCTCTGCCGGACAATGGAGACTGGTGAACGCGAGGAAGGCACGAAGCATATTCGGGTCGCAGATCTTCATCCTCTGCGCCTCATCGCCCATACCGATGGCCTGCATCCCCTCGTCCTTGATCCGGTTGAGGTCGGTTCGACTGTTCAGTTCGAACCAAACGACATCCCCGGGGTTGGAGTACTTGCCGGCGAAAGGACGGTTGATCTCGGGCTGATCCTTGCCGTACTTGTACAAACATGCTACACGTACATTGGTCGAATCGGTCAGGAACATTTGGGCTTTCTCCCAGAAGCCGTATTCGATAACATCGTCCATCATGCCGCCAGCGTTGCCATAAACCAGTACCATGTGTTTGGCGGGTTGAGGCACAGCAATCATCTCTTTCGTCTTGCTCCATGCGTTGAACTTCGCTTCCATCGCATCGCTCGGCTTGGCGTAGGACAATTGCCGCCTGTCGTCGCAGAGTTGGAGGGTGTTTTTGTCAGCGGTGTAAGCGGCTGTGACGGTTCGTCCGCCTTTATTGGATATCATGGTCAGCCTGCCGTCGTTGGCGGTATAAGTGAACGTGTCCGTCTCGCAGGCAATAGCCACGTCCTCGATGAGATAATAGATGGCGGTGTTTCCTGTCCCGTCGGCGTTGAACACGGTTTTCTGCCACGTGTCGCCGTATGTCCACTTGGCGTAGGTCTTGCCGGACGCATCGGCATACCAGCAACCTTGGATGCTCCCGCCTTTGCCGGGCTCATCGTTATCATTCTTACAGGAAACAAACATTCCTGCCATCAAAACGGCACAGGCACAGAGGCACAGAATTCGATTAGGTAATACAGTCATATATAATTATTTAGTCATTTTCTCCGGCTCCAAGCGGAAATCGATGATCTTCGTTACCGGCATATCGGTCACGTTCCTGCACGCGTCCGTATCTGTCGCGTGCATAGCCGAATTGGGTTTTTTTCGTCACTCAATCTATTCCTCTAAGGCAAGCGGGCAGTTTGGTGCCGGCCTTGCGATGATGTGCTACGCACTCGCAGCACTTGCCGTGTCGCGGGCAATCATGGGTGCAGGGACAATCTATGTCGTTATGTGGACAGGGCATAAGTTATTTTTTATTTTGCTTTTCAATATGTTCGTTCATACAGATGCAGACTTTGGTACGTCACCTTCGGTTCAAATGTCATGATCGGTTGTATACATTCCCAAATCTACCATCTTTCATTAGGATTTGGGAAATTATAATGCAATTTATTCGAACAAATCAGTCATGGTGATTTGATGGAATATTTCGTTGGCATTCTCATTTTCCACTAATCCATAGGATGTTATCATCACAGGGCGAACAGCTTTATTGGTCTTTGTCTTTGCCTCAAAGATGCCGATTCTATCCTGTATGGTTTCTAAGTCTTCATCGCTCAATGAATACTTGTTCTTATAGTACTTCATTTCGCATACATTGATAACATCGTCACCGCGATCAATGAGCATATCTATCTGTGCGCCCTTTTCTTTATCTGATTTTGCGCGATATGTCCAAGAGAATACGTTTGTCTCTATGCCGGAGATGCCCAAAGCTTCTTTGATTTGTTGCTCATGTTGCAGACACACACGCTCATAGGCTAATCCGGCCCAAGTATTGTAGGTGGGTTTGCCTAATGAGTTGGTCCAGAAATGAGCATTGTTGGCGACGTTCTTCGCGATGAACATAAAAAAGAACAGCGTGAAGTTATCAATTAATTGATAAAGCGTATCTTTCTTCGCTTTGCCTATAGAGGTGTACGAACGGATGAAATCGCACTGCTCCAATTCCTCCAGTTTGTCCGTCAGTTTGCCGCCTATATTCGTCTTGATCTCTTTTCGCAATTCCGTATATGTCATTCCGATTTTCTTGGTCGCCAGTATAGTTACGACATCTATATAGACTTGCGGAGAGCGGAACAGAGAGGCATATAGTGCATCAAACTCATTGTGCAACTCACCTTTCTTTGCAAAGAACAATTCGTCAACATTCTGTGCCCATGACAATTTAGGTTGGAGCAAACTCCAATAGAACGGAATGCCGCCAAGTACCATGTATGTTTCCAGCACATTCTTTCGCGACATACCCAGTCCGCGTTTCTTGGCATAAAGTTCACACTCTTTCAGTGTAAATGGCGATAGTGCAATCTGGCGTGTCACACGGTCGTGAAGTCCGCCGTAGTCACAAACAATCTTTTTGATGATCCAAGAGGTGGCACTTCCGCAGACCACAAGCACTATATCCTCGCGTGCCGATGCCCATCCGTTCCAGAAATGCTCAAGAGCAGAAACCAAGTTGCTTTTCGGGGTATCCATCCATGGGAGCTCATCAATGAAGACGACTTTCTTTCCATTTGGCAAAATAGCGAGATATTGACTAAGCGTAAAGAAAGCCTGTGACCAGGATTTAAGTTTGGGCACTTGCTGCATGCCGGCATTTATCAGCGAAAGCCGGAACTCTTCCAACTGATCCTTCATGTTGCCTTTCGCCAAGCCTGAATGCTGGAAAGCAAACTTGTTCTTGTATGTCTGCCGAATAAGATAGGTCTTGCCGACACGCCGACGACCATAGATAGCCACGAACTCCGACTGATCACTTTTTAGCAGGGATAGCAGTTGCTCTTGCTCTTTTGTCCTTCCGATAAGCATAATAGTGAACATTAAAAATCGACCACAAAGTTACTTATAATTTCCCAAATGTGCAAGAAAAATATGAGATTTGGGAAAAAATAACGCATTTTTTTTGATTATTCCAACCCCAATATATCATTTATGAAGGTTTTATTGGCGATTGTCGCCAATCACATGGTTCAGATAGCAGTTGTTCAGCGCCAAGGCGACGGATTGCATGGTGTGCTCAATCCGACCACGGGTGAGTTGGCATTGCTGGCTTCCTGCGATTAACACGAGCATAGGGCGATGAATAGGTACGCATATAGCACGACCTCACCGAGGGCGAAAAGAATACCAAAAATCTCTTCCATAATTGTGCATTTTAATAGGTTGAACATCTGAAACCGCTTATAGTAATATGAATAAACCGACTATCTCGCGATTTCACATGCAAAGATACGGCGAGAAAGTGCCATAACTTGTCACAAGCTAAAGAAATATTCTTCTTATTGTTCATTTTTATATAAATTGTGATGTTATGATGGCAAAAATGAATGCTTATCAGGATAAATACCCTTGCTCAAACACTTGTGGATAGAAGAACTTCTTTTCCCTGTTGCCTTCAAAGCGACAGATCACATATTTCTCATCAATAGACAGGATAGTACCTGCACCAAAAGTCTTATGGAACACATTATCCCCTACTTTGTGTGTCGGGAATGTAGGTTTGACCGCCGTCACTTGCTCTGCATGATTCGGATTGTTTGTTGTGCCAGCGGACTGATGTTTTGACGTAATAACAGGTTGTTTCTTTATATTCTGTATTGGTTTATTCTGCGTTGCTGGTGTCACTTGCGGCTTATTTTTCGGATATATGACCGTATCGTACAGACCGATGCCTTTCAGTTCTTGCGCCTGAATGCCGGTATAACTAAGGCTGCTGTCTTCGTAGCGTTTGAACTTATATACGGCATCGTTCATCAATGCGGCATTAAAGACATTCAGACTGATGAGCAGTTCAAAATCAGGAATAGTGAGACCTGTTACCTTGCGGAACAACTCCGGTTCCAATTGAGTAATCACATCGCGCAGGCAGTACTCGCGGAAGTCCGTCAGATACATGAAGACAGGAATACGTGTCGCAAACTTGATTAACTTTTCCTGAATTTGCTTGCGGAGCGATTTCGTTTTCTTCTCTTCCTCGGTCAATTCTTTCTTCTGCCGATCGGTCAGTTTCTCTTTCTGCTGTTTGGCTTTCTTGATTTGCTCGGACTTATTGATGATAGTTTCTATGTCTTGCCTTAACGCGCGGAAACCTTCGATATTCTGCAGCGCACGCATAGCATCCACGTTACCCATCAGTTTGAGCAAGGTTGCATTATCTACGTTAACGAGCAAAGCACTCTCCCATCGACGAGCCAGCAAGGTGGAGGTGGTACCGCTCATCGCCATATCAAGGATACCTGCCGCATCTATCTCCTTCATGGAATTGCCATCATAAGCAAGAATAGGCAGGAACTTGATAAACTCACCAACTTTCGTCTCGGGATTATCTTCATTGATATTCAAACGGCAACTATAGTCCGCCACTTGCTTGAGTGCGCGGTCTGGCGCAAAGTCGAATACATAGCAAACGGGTTTGAGTACTTGCTCTTTGCCATACTCGTCTTGCGTTGTCCAAGGCGATTGCACACGAAAAGCCGCTTGGAAGTAGGTTTCCGGAGATGATGAATTACGCAGCATGAATATTCCCGACCACGGACGAACGGTCACGCCGGTACTGAGTTTTCCGCAAGAAAGTGTAATGGTCTTTGTATCTTGCGGATTATCCATAGCATCGTAAACAGGATTAAGCGCATCCGCACCCATACCGGCATCATTACCTGCCGCCAAAATAACGCGGTAGTCGTGGTAATATGAGTTGGCACGGCTTTGTAGCAAATGCTTCATCGCCTTGCATGCCGCTACGGACGGCAAGAACCAGAATGTATGTTGCAAATAACTCTTCAGACGGAAATCGCTATAGGGCACAGGCGGTTTCTCTTTTTGCAATTTGAGGTCTGCCACTATCTGTTCTGAAAAACCGCCGCGTATCCATTCCAACCAATGCTGCACATATTCTTCATGCACAAAATGATTGCCTTCTGCACGGAAGAATTCGTTGAGGTCAAACTCATTAAACTCGCCTTGAATGGCTATCTCACGAATACTGTCCGGCAACTGGTATGTCATCATTACCATCCGTGGCAAAGCGGCATAGGGATTATATCCGTCTTTGTCCCATTTGGCTTTTGCATCTTGTTCGTCTGAATATGTCCAGTTGAAAATCTGCTCCTCAATAAACTCACCCGAAGCAATCGCGCGAAAAGGAGTACCGGACAGATAGAGATATGCACGTGTGGTAAGCGGCATCAGTTGCTCGTCATAATCTTCGATAGCTTGGCGTTCTTTGGTTTCCGAATCTTCAAACAGAATACCTTGCCGCTCATCAATCTCCAAGTTGGCTATATCCTGTTTGTCATAGAATTCTTTGGCACGTTTGCCCCATGCGCCGAAATGGTATTCGTCCAACACAATGCAATCCCAGTCCACATCTTGCAGCCATTCGTTCGTAGCTTTGATACCGCCGTTATCATTCTTGCCAAGCACATCTTGGAAGGACGCAAAACATACGAACGGCTTGCGCTCATCTACGCGCGAGAAATTGCGGTCATCCCTTTTTTCGCAGAACTGCCATCCGGCAAATCGGTATGGGTCAGCAGATCTTCCTTCCATGCCGAACGCACCGCCGGTTTGAAGGTCAGTACCAATACGCGGCGCCAATGCATACGCAAAGCCAGTTGGTAAGTCGTAAAAGTCTTACCGAAGCGCATCTTGGCATTCCAAAGGAAGTGCGGCGTAAGTCCATGATTATGCGGGTCGCTATAGAAACGGAAAAAATATTCGGAAGTCTTACGCACCGCTTCTTCTTGCTCGTGACGCATAGCAAAACTACGGTCGCGTCGAAGGATGGCATCTGCGCCTCGGGCTACTGCTTTAATAACACGTTCTACCGCTTCCGGTCTGCATTTGTACCACTCACCCGCCACGCAACGAATATTGCTGTTTTTCAATACCTCATGCACAGCATGATCATCAAAGGTAGTACCATCATTTCGCATAGCAGGGCGAACCAACTCCACTTTCCATGATTGTCCGGGCACGACAGTCGGATAATGCTCATGCATACGCACCTCTATCGGGCGCGTAGTATAGCCGACTTTCAATGTATCTGGATAGCGCGTGTCGCTATAGGCATAGATAATAGGGGTCGTTTCAACCTTTGGTTGTAATAAATCTTGAGCAGCCATAACTATAAATTTATTCCATCGGTCTAATCATGCTTTCAATAAATGCTATCTCCTTTTCGTCTAATCCATATTTGGCATATAGCTTCTCATCTGTCCACGGTTCCGAAAAATCTTGGAGAGGAACAAATTGATAAACTCCACGCATAGCATCTTGTGAATTCTTATGTAATAATACCAAAAAACGGAAAAAACGTGTCTTAATGTAGGAAATGACATTTTTACAGATTTGTTCACTAGGGAATGGTCCTATAACTAAATATGTTTGATTACAAACGGTATGCGGTTTCCCATAAAAAGGCACACTTAAAATTGAATGAGGAAAAGAATCACTTCCACTTCCAGCTTTACCTATGTATACTTTATGACAATCAATTAATCCCTCTCCCTTTGTTATTTTTCTTTTTTCTATAAAAGTAACCATTCCTTTATTCTCTTTCTCATTTCCACTAATATACATGGGTATATCATCGATATACTTACGCTCTTTTGTTCCTTTTTCGCTTGTAATAATTCCAAAAGGCGTTTGTGTACTAACTAAAGAACTAAATGACAAATGTAAATCTCGTGATACTTTATTATAAATAGATATTGATTGATTATATCGAATAAAAATATCTGTGTTTTTTTCCAATAAAGGTCGTATAATTGGCCCATAAGTCTCTCCATTCATGTGCGTCGTAATTGAGCATTTTCCTTGTTTTTCTTTATTCCATAAGAAATAGCATACACCAGCTTTAATTTGCACACCAGGAAACACTTCCGATGCATCTGGATAATCATGAATTATACATATTCTGTTGTCATGCAGCATTTCATCTCTAAACTCATCTAAACCTCTACCACCAGCATACCAACGCGCAGGAATAATCATACATAAATAGTGAGGGTTCAATTTTTTCGCTTGTATAACAAATTTCTGATAAATAGCTATGGCATAATTCTCTTTTTCTTGTCCTACATTTAATTGATATGGAGGATTGCCGATAATTACATCGAATGTCATATTGGGAAAGAATTTTTCGGGTTTGTTAGTATGAATAAAATTATAAGCGTAGGTTTCTGCCGCATCACCTCGGTCAAAGACATCTTTGGATGCACCACAGTATTTGCAGCGACCGTTTTGCCATGTATGCTGCATAGGTGTGTAAAGGATATGTCCTTCACGCGTTTTGAAATGTCCTACACTGTGTTCGCTATCTGCAAACTTACTGCAATAGACCGTGCGACGCGCAAGAAGTGAAGTCAGTTCAGTAAGAGCAATACCGAACACTTGATGATGCATGATATGCAAAATGCGTTCTTGCTTGTCGGGAATAACAGCAGAAAGACCGACATCCAGTCGTTTGACTATCTCTCGCAGAAAAACGCCACTCTTGGTAAACGGATCAAGAAAACGTGCCTCGGGATTGCTGAAAAGTGACTGCGGGAGCAAATCCAGCATTTCATTCACCAACTGCGGAGGCGTGAACACCTCATCATTACTGAGATTGGCGATGCAGTTAAGCACATCGGGGTTATAATCGTTATTGCTCGTCATAGGCTTTGGCATTTAGATTCAGGAAAGATTGCTGCACGAAAGTTTGACACGGTATATCCGAGAACAAATCATCGGCTGCACTATCGCCTACCAAATACGAAAACTCGTAATCGCGTCTGTTCATTAGTCCGCTGGGCAACATGCTCCATTCGCTAATGATAATCCACTCGTTGGGATTATCAATGCAGCGGTACGTAAGCGCATCGCCGAGGATGATGTTTTTCGACAATATGAACTCAGCCGAAGTGATGCACTCCGGTTTGATAGTTTTAGGAAATAAAGACTGATAGTGCTCTGTGAAAATCTCCAACAGACGCACACGGCATTCCTGCGCATTGTCGGGCAGGATGTCTATGCCATAGATGCTACTGATAGCCAGTATTGCATCTTTCTCATATTGTAGTTGGGATTGGTGCTTTTGATAGTTGTTACCCGCTACTGCGAGTTTGCGGCGTAGAATCTCTACCAAGAAATTCCCGTCACCGCAAGCAGGCTCCAAGAAACGTGAGTCCAGACGCTCGGTCTCGTTCTTCACAAGATCAAGCATTGCATTCACTTCACGCGGCGCTGTAAAAACCTCGCCATGTTTCTGCACACGCTCTCGGGACTTAACTTGCCGCGTAGGTGTTATGTCTGCGGAAGAGTGTTGTCTTTCGTCCGGCATGATTGATAGTATATTTGTGCATACTATCAATCACAAGCGGACATGAAAAAGGTGTGAACCTCTATTCGCGTTCACGGAGGAGCCTAGGAAGAACCTTCGCCTTACAGTCATAGAGTCCACACCAAGTGTGAATATCTGACTGTAAGTGGAAAGTTCCATAATAGGACTTCCGTGAAGCATTATCCGTTTCGTAAAGAAATCAGTTTCCTAGGCTTTTTTCTTTTGAACGCGAAAAATAGTAATGCTATGTTAATATGTTATGTTGTCACTCCGACGCTACGGAGAGTGTATTTTTATTTTAGTAATGCTTTCATCTTGCTATATAAATCTTTCAAATATAATATTGATATATCTACCAAAGGCTCAAACATAAAATTGTTAATGTGAATATTTTCAGAAGTTAGCATTAGGACTTGGTTCAATAGACGATATTCCTTCTCTTTATCTATCATGTGATATTTCTTGAAAATTTTTACGAGTTCTCCTGTTTGATTTGCATTTTCTCTCATTTCTAGCAATTGCTCCGCAGTCAATATACTTTTCATATATTGTTCTGCTTTTAATCGGATTGCCATAGAAAGCACCAATTTATTTGTTAACTCAACGTCATTATCATCAATCATTATCTCTTCAGCTTCTTGATATAATGCCGACAGGTAATTTTCTGTTCCATAATTACTATTATCTTTAACAGATTGTCTTACAGCTAAAGTGCTAAAGAAAATATTTTTGAGCAAATTTAATGTAATCGAAGGAGTAACATCTTTTATATGCAAACATGCAGTCAATAATGCATAATCATCATTATTATCTCCTTTTGTATATTCAATAATATTACGAGCAAATGGGATACAACTTAGAAAAGGGCGCTTTTGGTTAAGTTTGTCAATAATTCTTCGTTTCAATATGTCAGGTTTCCATATTCCTTGTTTTAGCACTATCTCTCTATTATTAGAATTCCTCGAAACAAAGAAGATTGTATTAGCATTTATCTGGTCTTGTAAGCGAGAAACGGTAGTACGATAGAAATCGAAATTGTGAGTTAAGATAAGCATCTTGAATAAATTATCTTCTGCAATGTCTGATAAATATTCAATGATGGCATACTTATTTTTATAATCAAAGGAATCTGCAACATCGTCTAAAACGATTAATGTTGGAGTTCTTGTCGCTTTTCGAGCTTCTAATTCGAATAGATTCTGCAAGATGAAGAACGCATGTTTTTCACCTTTGCTTAAATGCTCTAATAATACTTTTCGCTCTTGTTTGATTGGCGCTTCGTTTCCATCTTGATATACGAAAAATAGTTCAGGGACGACTTGATTAAATAAAATATCTGCTTTGTTTTGAAGTTCTAATTTAAATGGGACAAAGAAGCGAGAATTAAAAATCTCTATAACATTTTCCCATTGAGATCTAGATGCATTTGCCTGAGAAAAGAGTTTCTTTATTTGCTCAATATTAGCTTGATATACTTCAAGTACATTTTTATATACAGCATCCAAAGATACAATGTACCCAAGAAGAACTTTTCTTCGTAATGCTTCATAATTAATTAGCTCTGGAACAAGCTCTTTGTGATTTTGGATTACATCTTGGAAATTTTTGAGTTCTGTGTTTGATTGTAATTTTTTATCTATTTTCTCAAAAAGTGCTTTTATTGTATCATCAGAATAAATTCTCTTTAGTTCTGTATCAATAACATCCTGCATCTCCGTTTTAGAAGATATTGTTTTTAGGTCGTTGTGTAATCTAAACTCATGCGATGCTGCAAAAAAACGGTTGTCAGCAACTGATTTCAATAATGCAGAAGCATGCGTTGTGCCAAATGACTGGGCTCCAGCACTAAACAACATTGAATTTTGCAACAACTCCATGTATTTAGCAAAATATTGCTGAATATCATCTTTATTATCCTTTATGAATTGTTCAACCTTATGTCCTTTATCAAATAAATCGTTGTATTTAAATGCACTTAAAGTTATATATTCTGCATTCTCTGTAATTAATTTATCTATACGTAAAAGACAATCAAAAAATGAGTCATTTTCATTTTCTTTGAAAGCATCAATAATTTCGCTTTCACAATCAGTACTTTTGGATAAGGTCTTAAGTTGTTTTATTAGTGTTGTTTTGGCTTGATTTATTTGGTTAAATATAGCATCATATTGAGTTTTTAAGTTCTTATCAACCAAAAATGTGCTAATCTGTTTTGTTGCATCTTTTTCTTCATTAGCAAAAATATAAACATTATCCTGCGTAATATCATTTCCATCTATTTGTATAGTAGAAGATGCTTTCCTACTTGTATATATTTCGTCACATGGAGTTTTCCCTTCAATTAAGCATTGAAAGGTTTTTGTTAGCGATGTTTTCATTGTGCCATTTGGGGCATAAATAACTCCGACAGAGTCATCTTGATAATTTATCTCATGCTTCAAACTGCCAATGCCATAGCAATTCTTTATTTCAATACTTAATTTTTCCATTTCTGATATTTTTATAACAATTAGTAATTATTTTCTTTGGAGATACAGACCATTTTCGGGGCGGAGAGTTTGAATTTAAGCATAGCGCAGTACTCCTTCGTGATTCTTGCAAACGCCTGCTAGGCTGACATCTTGTATTGCTCCACAAACTTGCGAATAGTTAAAATAATCTATTTCGGTTTGAAGTCCATAATCAAATAATCTTTGCGATTGCAAAGATACGAAAAAACAATGACATTTGCAAATGTAAAGAGTGGATTTCGACAAAATTGAGTGAAGAAAGTGAGAAATGTAAAGGAAATGGCGATTTTCGGGCTGGATATGGGCGGTAAACTTGAAAAAACGGAGATGCGGATGCTATATAATGGATGAAAAAACGCGACGCTGTTGCGCCGCGTAGGGAACGAATATTGATTAGGGAATAATCGGAAGTTCTTGGACAATCTTGCCGTCAAGCAGTTTGCCATTGGCGTGCTTGGAGCGTTTGACGCCATCTGCGCCATACGTGCCCCATTGCTTAAAGAAGAATGCCACGTGCTGGGCTTGTGCCTGGTCGTGCAGATGCCGCACCCACTGCGGATGCATGGGACGGGCAAGCGGACCGCTCTCGCCACCAACGATAATCCAGTCCATGCCGGCAAGATTCATCTCGCCCAAGTCTTCTAATAGCGGTTCACAGCTGAGGAACTTGACTGACTTGCAATCTATAGCACGTAGTGCTTCCATTCGCGGTTTGGTAGAGACGCATTCGACAGTGACGCCTAGCCACGCGTTGCGAGGCACTTGGCGTGTAGCGAAATACTCCGCCATGCGTTCGGCGCGTTTGGTGAGAAGTTGGTAGCGGTGTTGAGGTGTCTCAGTGATGGTTTGCATCACACGGTCGATGAACTCAAAGGGCACATCGGGATGGAAAAGGTCGGACATGGAGCACACGAAGATAGTGCAGCCGTGTTTCCACTGACGCGGTTCGTCTAATGACTCAGGATGAATGGTTGATTGAAAACCATTGACATATTTAGGCATACCCATCGCCTTCAAGCGCCGTGCCATCGTTTCGGCGTAGCAATGCGCACATCCGGCAGACTGCTTCGTGCAGCCGGTGACGGGATTCCAAGTTCGTTCAGTCCATTCTATTTTGGTTGTTCTCATAATCTATCTACATGCCGTCCTATGCGGCTAATCTAATTTCTACTCTCGGGAAGGTGGTTGTGATTGCCTCCTTATAATTTAAATAGAAAGAGTTCTTTCGTGCAGGTGTGTTCGTTCCGAAAAGAGTTACCTGTATTATGTTGTTTGATTGTAATTCTTTCAGAACGGATGTTACGCGTGGTATAGGATAACCGTCCAGTAAAACACGCTTATATAGTTCCGTATTGGTACATGATTTTTGTTGAAGCAAAGACAATATACGGAACTTTATTTTTTCGTGAATTTCATGTCTATCATTATCTTTGAAAACTTGTTCATCAAATAACAATAATTCATTCTCGTCTTTCTCATCTTGCCAAAATCCTTGTCCTTTTGATTCGTCTAGTGCCCAGATAGAATCAATAGCACGTTCCAAACCTAACCAATTGGCTGTAATATAAAAGACAGCGAAGTAGTTCTTGCTATCACGCTTAATAAAGTATGACGTTGTCAGGTAAGTTCCATTAAAGGAGAATGCTTTTTCCAATTCCTTAATATATTGTTTTACATCCATCGGACGGTCGCCGCGCACCGGATGATTTTCTTCAAAAAATTCCGAAATAAATTCCCTTAACGGCTGTGCACCTTTATTGGCATTTCCGTCAAAAGCATAATGCGTGAAACGATGCATAAAAGATATTGGGAGGAACAAAAGTATCTCGGTACGTCTATTGCTCATCAACTGAGCTAGCGTTCTTTTATGAATCTCCTTATAGCCATACGGATCGATAAAAAGCAGATTTCTCGACTCTTTCGGAGCATTTGCTAAGAAAGAAGGCAATTGTTCGAACAGATTAGCCGCAGGTGCATTAAGATACTTAACCGAGCATAAGTTATCGCTAAAATTCTTGTCGATATATTCTTTCACTCCGTCAACATGCTTTCTAACCAAATCATTTAGATAAAGACGTATGTGGGTATTAGATGGATGGTCTTGGCGAACGCGTTGGATAGTTTCCATCGCTTGGATAGGACTACCATGGCCACCATCTGCATAGATTCCTCGACCGCAAAAGAGATCGAAGATATTCACGTTCTCGCAATATTTAGAGACAGACATAATGCTCAGGAAACGCGTTAAGTATTCCCTGTAGAATGCTACTTTTGCTTTGGAGTGTGGTAGCATCACATCTTTAGCAGTCTTTTTCTTTCGCTTACTCATTGGCCTTGTTTCTTGGTGATTATGTCTTGTGCAATGCCGACAGCGGCTTTGTTATTCGACGCGCATACGAAATGGAAAATCGGTAGACCGCGACTGTTCCGCATCACCAGCGGTTCATTCGTCACGAATTTGAAGAGTGATCCAAGTTGCTCGCAATATAACTTAGCTATCTCGCCGATGATATTCTTCACCTTGCGCACCTCTTCCCGATCAGCGTCGAACAGGTCAGCCGACATCACTTGTTTTTCAAAGAAACGCTCTTGGATCACCTCTCTCTGCAAACCGAAAAACTCCTCCAGTTTCTCCGGATAACGCAGTTCACCGTTGTTCTTAATCAGGCGATTGACGATACTTCCTGTAGGTACCAATATCCAAAGATCCACTCCAGGACCTGCAATAGCTTGAATAGACTTCCACTTGACAGACATTCCGAAGGGGTCTAACAGACACAGCGCCTTGCCTGTCTTCTGATGCGGTGTCGCATACTTGGGTTTACTCAGATGATCTGCTAAATTCTTTATTTCTGCATTTGCATCACTCGGGCGATAGACTTTCTGTCCTGTCGTTTCGTAGGTGCTCAACTTCATATCCAATCGCGTCAGGTTGGCTTCGTCCTTGTCGATGAAATAGTAGTAATCGAATCCGCGCATAACTTTTTCAATCTGCACTACGCGCTCCGCTGCACCTTGATACACAGATAACTCCTCGGCAGTAATCTCTTCACCGAAAAGGGATTCCATCTTGCTCTTTTCCTCGTCCATTTTGCGGTCGCCACAACCAGCAAAGCCGTCGAAATAGAAAAGTTCCCAGTTGTATTTGTCGCGGTACTTATTCATGATGGTGAGATATGCTTTGACGTATTTCTCAAAGCAATCTAACTTCTCTTCTGTCCAAGAGCCGCCCCAGTTCTTATGTTGTGTGGATTTATAATTCGCCATGGAGGAGTTTATCTATATAAAAATCAAATATATCGGCAAGGTCTTCCGGAAAGACGGGTGAGGATATTCCTCGTGTCACGTTCTTTGCCAGATTGGCATCGGCATTCGGAAAGATAGCCTGAGCAATATCACGCGGCGAGCCAGTAATCAAGCCTTTGCTAACATAATAACCAATGATGTTCAGTACCGTTTGGCGGAAGTACAATTCACCAGCCTCCTTATGGCATTGGTTGCGATTGTCAATAAGCAGCACCCACAATTGCTCCATGACAGGCAGGAACTCTTTGCGTGGCGGCGTATATCCGACACCCAAGCAACAACGCATGAGATAGCCAATGCGTTCGTTGGTCAGTCTGTTTTTATTATTGTCAAAGCCTAACATTGTCGGCTCAAAGTCTATGCGTTTTACAATAGACATGATCGCCGCTTCTTTTCTGTTGCAGCGCTCTTCCTCGGTCTCTGTTTTGCCTTCCGTTTGCGTAGGTTTCTTACGCGAACCAAGGTTTTGGGTGATACTCACCTGCGCACCCGGAAGCGGAAAGATGCCGCCAAAGGAATCCCCGAGGAACACGTTGCAATTGTGCATCTCGTTGTGGTTGACGATTTTGGGTTGTTGCTGGTCGTTTTCCATATTATTTCTGCGGGAATGTCGGGTTATTAGCTATTCCGGGGAACACATTGCAATTGTGCATCTCGTTCTTGTTCACAATCTCCATTTTGCTGTTATCCATTACGGCTTGTTCTGCTGCAAGGATCTGTTGGTATTCTTCCTCGGAACATGTGCGGCCAACCATATCTTTGAGCATATTGATGATCTGGTTCACGTACTGATACTGCTTGTGCTGGAGGATGTAATCAATGATGGCTTGCAGCGTCATCGCCGCCTGTTGCTGCTTCTGTCCTTCCTCCATCCGGTGAATCAGCTCGCGGACAAACTCCGATTGTTCAGCGATATATTTTGCTGCCTCATCATCAGTCATAGTCTGACTATAGTCCAAGACGAAACATGCCTCGTTCAACAACTCCGCCGGACCGGGGATGCCTCGGTACTTGGGTTGCTGACGAAGATTAGTCAAGTAAGTGATTAAGTCATTATAGATGCCGCCCTGTGATTGGTAATATGACAGGGTTCGTATCATATAGCGGTTGCGCTGTGGTTTTCTGGCCATATTTTCTTATTTACTATACACTATTCAAAAATTGTGCCAGTGTGGTACATGCTGACAGATTGGCAGATTAGAGCCGGACTCAGGGGTGGACTGAGTCTGAGTGACAGAAAAAAATCAAAAAAATATTACGGTCTCTTTTGCTTTATTTACAAGGGGTTAAGAGCAGTTGGAGCACATAAGACTCAACTATTTGAAAAATCATTCGTTGAGGCATTGTGGATTGTGTAATTTCGCAGTCAGAAAACGTTCAGGAATAGTCCTGACGTGAACTGTAAAATTATACAAATATGTACAAGAAACAATCATTCTCGGTCGTCCACCGCAAGCATGGTGGCACCGGTTTGGCAGAGTTGACACTCTACGCCACAAGCAGAAAGGGCTTGCTGGATGCGCGCGAACATCTACGCTATTGGCCTTTTGTTAAGGAGTTTCGCGAAATCACTCCACTGGGTTTCCCGCATGCGTTACGCGTAACGATATTTATCGGACGCGGCCTAACGCGCAAGCAATGGCTGGACTATTGCAGACGTGGTCAGGAGCTGATGACATTATGCGTGAAGCAGCACAAGGCATTCTTCTGGGGTTGGAGCGATGAGTTGTCGCACTTTGCGCCGCATTACACGGATTCGGAGTATCTCCGTCCGGATGATTTGTTACAACCAATGTCAAACTTTATTAACGAATGAAAACTATGAAAAAGCAAACGTATCTGTGCGTCGATCTGAAGACGCAGATGAAGGAACAAGACCTTCAAGTATTGGAAAGCCGCAAGGGAACACTCTGCCGCAATGAGGAAGACAAGTTCACGTTTACGGAAAAAGGCGCGAAGCCGCATGAGGTGAGGAAATGGAAACATTGGCACCTGATCAAGCGCATCAAGAATGATATGATGTCTGCGCAAGTGACTGCGAACGATGCACATGTCAAGTTGGAAATCTATCTCAAGCACGAAGCATACACCGACGGGCGCGACTTGGCAGACCAACTCGCCATGCATACCGAGGAGCTCGGGGAGACGCTATGCGAGACGGATATGGGAAAGCTGGTGGAGGCGATACGAGCACTTAAACCTCAGGCGGTATGCTGATCATTGGACTTAGAAAGGGAGGCACGAAGTGTAGTAGTGCCTGCCCGTTCTACGCCGAACGAGGTGTGGTGAGAGGATGCTACGATGTTCCGCTGAAGACGCACTGCCGGATGACCATGAACCCATGGATAGCAGACTGCAACATCTACGATGCGTACTGCATCGATAAGATGGAAGTGACGGAAGAGCAGTGGGCGACGATGCAGAAGGCTATCGGAAAGAAAGCCACGCGGCAGCAGAAGCTCTACCCGGAGGACAATGACAACGGACGACCAGTCGGCTCAACGTGGACACCCGACCGATGGAATGCGCAGAAGAGTGCGCAGGCGAAACAGATTACCAATTACAGACAATTATTAAAAATCAAAAAGCAATGAAAACAAGAATGTGTTATCAAGAAGGAGTGAGCAAGGGGCAACCCTTGCCACTCACGAAAGAGAAATGGGACGAGATGATAGATAGTCCCGAAGTGAAGAAAATCTGCTCGCGAATAGCGACGCTAAATCCTGAGGCGGCGGACTATAACGACAGGAAACAGGCATTGAAGAAACGGCTGCCGGTGATACTGCCGCATGCGCAGAGTTTTAAGAACGGGCGCAGAGTGAGCGCGGATGCCGTGCCGAGCGGGTTGGCTATGCTGGATGTTGACCATGTGGAGAACCCGAGGGAGTGGTTTGAACAAGTACACCCGGCTCCGAATGATCATTTCGGGGAGTGGTTTGAAGCAAATGGTATATACCTTATTGCAATCACAGCCAGTGGACACGGGATTCGTATCATAGGTGAGCGCATGGATGGTGAGACCATCGAAGCGGCACAGATGCGGATGGCGGAAGCTCTGGAGATAAAAGAGTATGACGCGGTGACAAAGGATCTGGCGCGGGCGAGCTATGTGGTGCCACGAGAGTATGTGCTGTGGATAGACGAGCAATGGCTGTTTGTTGAATTCAATCCGGAACTCGAAGCGGCAAATCCGGCATTGAATGCCAGAGGAATGGACGGAGAAAGCCGAATACTATTCGGCAAAACGGACGAAGCTTTATTGGCACTGCCGGCGCACACTGACTCCGCGCTGACGCACGGAGAATGGGACGAAGAGAAACCGGCATCAGATGCCGGGCTAATAGACGAAGGGCTGTGCTATAGGGGGATACCTTATAGCGAGATAGTGGAGCAACTGCTGATAGCTACGGGAAACGGTGGCGGAGCAGAGGTCGGAGAACGGAATACGGTCAATTTCATGCTGGCGAACTATATGCGGTATATATGCGACTTTAGTGCGGAAGTACTGCTGCGGGTATTGCCGGGATTCGGGCTATCGGAGCAGGAGAGACGGCAAGCGATAGCATCGGCGATAGGGCGACCGCGGAAAAGCGAGATGCCGATGGTGCTGCAAGGAGCTATTGCAGTTGTGGAACGGGAGCAAGGAGCAAAGAACAAAGAACCAGGACTGAATGCGCCTGCGGCGGAGTTGCCGCTGCCGGAGTTGCCACGGTTGTTACGGCTGCTGTGTCGAAGATTGCCGGAGGAGTATCGTGCGGCGATGGTGATAGCAAGCCTGCCGATATTAGGGACACTGGCGACACGGGTGCGATTTGAATATTTAGATAAGCAAGAGCAATCGCTGTCGTTCTTTAGTTGTATTACTGCACCAGCGGCTTCGGGAAAGTCGTTCATCAGGAAGCCGGTGGATTTGCTGCTGACACCGATTAACGAGCAGGATGCTATTGAACGAGAGAAAGAGCAGGCGTATAAGGATAAGCTGAGGGCGAGCAAGAACTCGAAGAACCAGCCGGAAGATCCGCATGCTTGTCCAAGGAACAATGGCGTGAGTATCTCGATAGCAAAGCTGCTGCAGCTGCTGACTTATGCCGAAGGGAAGCACCTGATAGGTATCGGCGAGGAGATGGATACGCTGGTAAAGAGTGAGCGTGCCGGTGTGTGGTCGCAGAAAAGCGATATATACCGCTTGGCGTTTGACAATGCCGAATATGGGCAGGCGTACATGAGTGACGCGAGCTTTAATGCGCATATCAAGGTGTACTACAACCTGCTGCTGACGGGCACTCCGAACTCGATGAGGCGGTTCTTTAAGGACTTGGAGAACGGACTGGCGACGCGTGTGGCGTTTGCGCAACTGCCGGATACGAGTTTTACGGAGATACCTGTGTTTGCGCCTTATACAGAGACGGAGAAAGCGGAGATAATCCGTTGGGCGCGGCAGTTGGATACGGAGCAAGGTGTGATAATCTGTCCGCAAGTGGGGACGGTGATAGCCGAATGGCTGGAGAAGAAACGTCAGCAGGCAATTGATGCCGATAGTCACGCGATGGATACCTTGCGTAGACGTGCGGCGGTGATAGGATTTCGTGCAGGAATGCTGTGCTTCCTGTTGGAGAACCACAAGTGGACGAAAACCGTGGGTGCATTTGCCGAGTGGGTGGCGGAGTATGTGTTCCGAAACCAGATGGAGCTATGGGGCGAGCAGATGGAGCAACTGCTGACGGGCGCGCTGGATGCGCAGAACGAATGCGGTGCGGCATCGTCGCTGCTGGAGCTGCTGCCGCAGGAGTTCAGTACGGCTGAACTGATTAAGCTGCGAGCGCGGAAGGGACAGAGCGTGTCGAGTGCTTCGGTGAAGATGCTGCTGAGCCGATGGCGAAAGAACGGGCGCATAGACAAGGTCGGCGACGGGCACTGGAGACGGCTGGTGTAGCGTCGTAAAAGTAACAAAGTAACAGAGTAACACAAAAATGCGGGTAATGGAAATGGGCATTATATATTATATAAATATAATAATATAATGAGGAAAAATCCAAGCTACACAGATGTGTTACTCTGTTACTTTGTTACCTTTGGTGGATGGATGGCCATGTGATGGCGGGCGTAAATATACCGCCGAAGGGGAAATCGTAGCGATGGTGATCGGGATAAAATCCCCGACAAAATGGACGGAGAAAGAAAAAAATGCAGAAAAATTGAAAAAAATGCGAAAAAATTTGGAAAGCACAGGTTCTTCATAGTATCTTTGCATTCGCGTTCGGGAAAGACCGGAAAATCTGGATTGACTAGACCGCTACACTCATCTTGAAGGGTACGGAATCGTCCGTAATGCGAACGAGATGGGAACGTCGCGTTCAGCAATCAGTCCGCACAAATGTCGCTTGGCGACATAAAAGCGGCTGATGCCTCCGCTCTCCGAAAAACAACGCTGCACGTTCTTTTTCGGGGCTTACAAAGAATAAGACAAAGATGCGGATTAAATCCGGTGCAATACGAAGAAAGGATAAAAAGATGAAAGCAGAACTGATTATACCAATAGAGACGCTGAGAGGGGCGCTGAGGAAGGACGGGTACTACTTTAGGATGTACCGAGGGCAGCAGATTGTGCAACGGTGCCCAAGGAAATGGGTGGATACACCGGCAAGGAAAGCGGCACGGGAACTATTCATCGAGCGATATGGGAAGAAAAAACCGGATACAATCCGGGGTAATTAACATACATTATTAACCCGATCGCCCAAGATTGGTCGATACATGAAAGAGACCAAGATGGGGCGGTCATAAACCCAAACTTTAACTATTATGGCAAAGATTAAACCAATGGCTCTTGTGGAGAGCATGAGCAAGAAAGTGTGCATGCACAGCGATGTGTACTTCCGCACGAACAAACAGACCGGTGTAGTGTACAGCGGCAAGTTGTGTAACCCGTCGAGCAAGCCGGCATCGGCAGAGCAGAAGGCAGCGAAAGCGCGTTTTGCAAAGGTTGCA
>JAEEGG010000446.1_pt1 | contig 140371 bp, 109 predicted proteins | sample 9134161 | NCBI WGS metagenome assembly JAEEGG01 (sample SAMN16246543, study PRJNA631951) | gut metagenome | biome: gut microbiome; feature: rumen; material: CR-attached | host: Bos | place: Iran: Karaj | collected 2018-10
GATTGAAATTTCGAGCACTTCTCACCCGTTCTATACCGGTAAGAGCAAGCTCGTCGACACCGCTGGTCGCGTCGACAAGTTCATGAGCCGCTACGGTAAGGCTGCGAAGAAATAAGATATTTCACGCCAGAACAAGACTTCTTAAGGCGCGTCCAGGGTAGTTGCATATGCCACTGGCTGCGCCTTATTCTTTTAAGTTGTCAGAAATGTTAGAGAGGTAATATTCGATACCAATACTAAAACAAAGCTATGAAAACAACTAAAAGACTTTTACTGATGTTGGCGGCCTTGCTGATGCTGTCAGCCTGCGGCGATGACGAAGGTGACGTCGTAGTCGGGCCTGGAACTAATCCGTCAGGAGGAACAGCCGTCGTCAACAACAACAAAAACACCAGCGGACCTGCTGAGGCGCGCTACCGATTGGAGTTTCCGAAACTCAAGGGTGGCGACAACGTCGTTATTGTCCATCACGCCATCATGAACAAGAACACCAAGGTCGAAGGCGTCAACTACAGCGTGGAATGGAGCCCCTCCATCAACGCCCAGCGCTGGAGCTGTTACCAGTTGTACAGCAGCGTCAACTACAATTCGGGAGACAACGTCATCAGATACAGTGCCACGAACGACGGTTCGCTGTCTGCCACTTGCCAGTATCCCAACGATCCCGACCTGTCACCTACCTACCAGATGACGGCCGACCCGTATAAATTCAATGGTTTTGACCACGGTCACATCTGCCCTTCGGCAGACAGGCTGCGCACCACGGAGGCTAACTACCAGACATTCTTCATCACCAACATGCAGCCACAAAACTCGTTTTTCAACGGTGACAACCTCAGTCCGTGGTACCGACTTGAGCAGATGGTCCGCACATGGGCAGGCTCATCCTATAGCGACACATTGTTCGTTGCCAAGGGTGGCACCATCGATCGCAGCGACCGCATCCTGCAATACCTGACGGACAAAGTTTACGGCACGAATACCATCCCAGTACCCAAATACTTCTTCGTCGCCCTGCTCAGCAAGAAGGGAACGAGGTACAAGGGCATCGGTTTCTGGATGGAACACGTCAGCAGCATGCCTGAAAGGAAGACATTGTCCTACTACGCCCGCAGCATTGACCAACTGGAAGAGCTCACCGGCATCGACTTCTTCTGCAACCTGCCCGATGACACGGAAAATGAGGTCGAAAAGAACTATGTCGCCAGCGAATGGGGCGGTCTTAAATAAAAAATCCTAAAAGTTTTGGAGATACCAACATTATTTCGTACCTTCGCCAAAGTTTTAATTCAAACACATAATAACTAAAAAACAATGAAGACTGTTTATGATTTTTCTGTCAAGGACAGAAAAGGCAAGGAAGTTTCCCTGAAAGAGTATGCCAACGAGGTATTGCTGATTGTGAACACGGCAACCAAGTGCGGCTTCACCCCCCAGTATGAGGAGTTGGAAAAGCTCTACCGTGACTATCACAGCCAGGGTTTCGAGATCCTTGACTTCCCCTGCAACCAGTTCGGACAGCAAGCTCCCGGCACTGACGAGAGCATACACGAGTTCTGCAAGCTGAACTTCGGTACAGAGTTTCCCCGCTTCAAGAAGGTAAAGGTCAACGGCGACGATGCCGACCCGCTGTTCAAGTTCTTGCAAGAGCAGAAGGGCTTTGCCGGCTGGGACATGGAGCACCCCATCGCCCACATCCTGGAGGATATGCTGTCGAAGGCTGACCCAGACTACAAGCAGAAGCCTGACATCAAGTGGAACTTCACCAAATTCCTGATTAACAAGAAAGGCCAGGTCGTTGCCCGCTTCGAGCCGACAGAGAAAATTGAGCATATCGAAGCCGCCATCAAGGAAGAACTCGAGAAATAATCCCGATTAATCAGAGATAATCCCCAGTATAAGTTATTGGGGATTTTTTGACGATTTCCTTGTATGAAATATAATTATAGTCTGATTCTGCAATTCAAAAGACAAAAAAAAATGAAGATTTTTTTTATATTTCTTGTAATCGTGATGTTGCCGAAAGTAGTTCAGGCCGGCGAGGTGCTCTATGCCGAGATTAACGGCACAAACATGACCCTGAAGTGCGGCGACTCTGCCCCCGAAGGAACATTCAAATACGACGTCGACGACCTCCCATGGAATCTCAGTTTCTCTAAGACCATCACCACCGCTACCATCGACACCAGCTGCAACTCCTATACCGGTACGACGTTGGCTATGTTGTTCTCTAACTGCGAGAAACTGGAAACTATCACAGGCCTTAGTAACCTTAACACCGCTAACGTTACTGATATGGGTGGCATGTTCGCCTACTGTTTCTCATTGACCTCGCTCGATCTCAGTAAGTGGAATACCGCCAATGTGACCATTACGAACTCCATGTTCTTTCTCTGTAAGGCATTGACCTCGCTTGACCTTAGCACATTCAACACGACGAAGGTCACTAACATGTCTTATATGTTCTTCAACTGCCTCACACTTTCTACCATATACGGAAGCAACTGGGACACGGGCAATGTCGTGGATGACCTTGAGATGTTCAGGGGATGTGTCAGACTTAAAGGTGGAGCATTTACGGTATATAGTGAAGAAAATGCCAATGACCACACCTATGCTCGCATAGACGGCGGGCAGCTCGCACCAGGCTATTTCACCGACATAAACTCGACAGGCGTCAAGGAAGTGACAACGGCTAAAATGACGGAATACACACCCACCTACAACCTCCAAGGCCAGTCTTTGAAGTCTGTTCCCGAAAAGGGTCTCTATATCCAGAACGGGAAGAAATATGTTTTAAAGAAGTAAATCTAAAAAAAAACAAAAACAATATGGAACACGTAAGATGTTTGATTATTGGAAGCGGTCCTGCAGGATATACCGCCGCCATTTATGCCAGCCGTGCCAATCTGAGTCCCGTGGAATACTGCGGACTGCAGCCTGGCGGCCAGCTGACGCAAACCACCGAAGTTGAGAATTTCCCCGGCTATCCTCAGGGAGTTGACGGCAACCAGATGATGATGGACTTGCGCGAACAAGCCGAGCGCTTTGGCACCGATCTGCGCGACGGATGCATCACCAAGGTAGATTTCAGCCAACGCCCCTATAAGCTTTGGGATGAAGACGGTCGGGAAATAGAAGCCGATACGGTCATCATTGCTACTGGAGCCTCGGCAAAATATCTCGGACTGGATGACGAACGAAAATATAATGGCCAAGGTGTCAGCGCCTGCGCCACCTGCGACGGATTTTTCTACCGCAAGAAAACCGTTGCCGTAGTCGGTGGCGGCGACACAGCCTGTGAAGACGCCCTTTATTTGAGCGGTCTGGCCAAGAAAGTCTATATGATTGTCCGCAAGCCTTTCCTGCGTGCCTCGAAGGTGATGCAGCAGCGCGTCATGGAACGGGAGAACATCGAGATACTGTTTGAGCACAACACTTTGGGGCTCTTCGGTGAAAATGGCGTAGAAGGCGCTCACCTCGTCAAGCGTAAAGGCGAAGCCGACGAACAACAGGTTGATATCCAGATTGACGGATTCTTCCTCGCTATCGGCCACAAGCCTAATACCGATATCTTCCGCGAATGGCTGGAAACTGACGAGACGGGCTATCTGAAGAAGATTGACGGCACGCCGCGCACCAAGCTTCCTGGCATCTTCGTCGCAGGCGACTGTGCCGACCCAGTCTATCGTCAGGCCATCAGCGCCGCCGGAACAGGTTGCCAGGCCGCCATCGAAGCAGAGCGCTTCCTGCTGGAACAATAGAATGCCCAAGCAATACATAATAAAGCAGATAAAAAAAAGCCTCGCTTCACAGCGGGGCTTTTCTTACAAAAAAACTAAATTAATCAACCATAAACCTTAACCATTAAAAATCTCAACTTAATAATGAAGATTACACTTCAAACAGACTGTTAAGAAATCGCTATTTCTTTTTGTCTGATGCAAAAGTACAACATTAATTTCATACAAGCGTTCACTTTACGACAATTATGGTTTAAAAATCGTGATTTGCACGTTTTTTAAACCTAAAATCACGATTTTTAAACCAAAATCAAGGCAATTAACATCTTTTTTGCTTTAAAACAACTGTATTTTGACGATAAATTTCTATTTTTGCATCCGAAAAAGCAACCATTATGAACATTGTCGACATTCTATTAATCGTTATTATCATCCTTTTATTGGGCTATTGTAGCTATTTGAAGCTCCATCAGCCAACCATAAACACAGACGATTCGCCCTATGATGAGTTACGTGTTCAGGTGAGCAATAACGATATCATGCTATACATCCAGGAGGCGACAGAACCTTACCGACAGTTCATGGAGTCAAGAGAAATCGACTTCAGCATCAATTGCTTTCCAGAGAGTATGATGGGGTGGATAGATACCGACATCATGGACAAGATCATTCTCCTGCTCCTGTCAGACATGGTCAAGAACATGTCGGACGGCGGCAAGATTGCCATAGATGTCTATGCCAACAAGGACTACGACCGCATCACGATACGCATTAACGACAATGCCGCCAGAATGCCCGACACAAGTATCTTCATCGTCCAGAGCCTGGTTCACCTCCACCATGGAATGATGCGCAAAGACTATCTGGAGCATCAGGGCAACATGATTCTTCTTGAGTTTCCCATTAAGAAAAACGTGTTTCCGGAAGTTCTTGACAGCCAGACCACAGAAAGTGCCAAACCACAGCCTTCGACATTCCACATTCCCACACACATCCCCCTTACCATCCCAACTATTCAACTTCCAGAAGGGTATGACTCGGGAACGGCGTCTCTTGGCGAACTCGTACAACAGGCTTATGAGTCCTCCGACCAGATGTTTCTGCAGCGAGCCGTCAACTGCGTCAAGGAACATCTCGATGATTCCGACTACGACCGTGATGCCTTTGCTGCCGACATGGGCGCCAGCGCGAGTACCTTATATAATAAGTTACGCACGATAACAGGCAAGAACGTCACGGCTTTCATCCGCGATATCCGCATCAAGACTGCTTGTCAGTTGGCAAAAGAGAATCCCGACCTCCGCGTCAGCGACATCGCCTATCGCGTTGGCTTCAAGGATCCCAAGTATTTTGCCACCACGTTCAAGAAAGAGACCGGCTACCAGCCGAAGGACTACTTCGACAAGCTAAGAGTGAAGAAATAAAGAAAAAAATCGTTTTTTCCTTTGTATTTTGCTCGATTTGCACTACCTTTGCACGCGGTAATTATTCACCAACAACAAAAAAACTATGTCAAAACAAAAGAAATTCATCCTTCAGGAGAGTGAGATTCCAACCCAGTGGTATAACATTCAGGCCGACATGCCCAACAAGCCGATGCCTCCTATCCATCCTGCTACCAAGCAGCCTTTAGGCGTCGACGACCTGGCACACATCTTCCCACGTGAGTGCTGCGTTCAGGAATTGGACACTGAGCATCGCTGGATTGATATCCCTGAGGACGTCCTCGAGAAGTACAAGTACTATCGCTCTACCCCACTCGTTCGTGCCTATGCCCTTGAAGAGGCGTTGGGTACCCCTGCCCACATCTATTTCAAGAACGAGTCAACCAATCCCTTAGGTTCACACAAGATCAACTCTGCCCTGCCCCAGTGCTACTATGCCAAGCAGGAGGGAACGACCAACGTCACTACCGAGACAGGTGCCGGTCAATGGGGTGCTGCGCTGAGCTATGCCGCGAAGATCTACGGATTGGATTGCGCTGTCTATCAGGTGAAGATTACCATGCAGCAGAAGCCTTACCGCTCAAGCATCATGCGTACGTTTGGCGCCGTCGTCGAAGGCTCTCCTTCGATGTCGACCCGTGCCGGTAAGGACATTCTGACTAAGGACCCGACGCACTCAGGTTCGCTGGGTACAGCCATTTCCGAGGCAGTAGAGTTGGCAACGACCACACCTAATTGTAAATATACGCTGGGTTCGGTTCTTAACCACGTTGGTCTGCACCAAACCATCATCGGTCTTGAGGCTGAGAAGCAGATGCAGATGGCAGGCGAATATCCCGACATCGTCATCGGCTGCTTTGGTGGTGGTTCCAACTTCGGCGGTATCTCGTTCCCCTTCATGCGCCACAACCTGCTTGACGGCAAGACGACTGAGTTCATCGCTGCCGAACCCGACAGCTGTCCTAAGCTGACTCGCGGCCAGTTCCGCTACGACTTCGGCGACGAGGCGGGCTACACTCCTCTGCTGCCCATGTATACTCTTGGCCATAACTTCAAGCCGTCGAACATCCACGCTGGCGGTCTGCGTTACCACGGTGCGGGCATGATTATTTCACAGCTTATCAAGGACGGTCTGATGCATGGTGTCGACATTCCTCAGCTCGAGACCTTCGAAGCAGGTATGCTCTTTGCCCGTACCGAGGGCATCATCCCTGCTCCTGAGAGCACCCATGCCATCGCCGCCACCATCCGCGAGGCCTTGAAGTGCAAGGATACGGGCGAAGAGAAGGTCATCCTCTTCAATCTCTCCGGTCACGGTCTCATCGATATGCCGTCTTACGAGGCTTACATCAAGGGTGACTTGCAGAACTACACCGTTACCGACGAGATGATTGCCGAGAATCTGGCTGAGCTCGATAAGCAAGGTTAAAGGAACTCACGCGGTGCGGGGCACCACATTACTTCTATTAGGCCTATCTCCTCCAGGCATCACATTACTTCTATAAGGACTATCTCCTCCAGGGATAATATGTAAGTCCCAGAGTAAGAGCTCTGTTCTTATAGGACTGCCGGAGGAGATAGGCATTTTCTTTTGGCTGTCCTGCCAAGTCGTGGAAGTCGGCATAGACATTACAACGCTTCCCTATGTCTTTGTTCAGCTTCACCGAGGCGTAGAGGTGGGCATGTCTGTCAATTTGAAAGGCATGTTTAGTATTGTAGAGCAGCACGGACGAGAGTCTGAACCCCTTGCCTAACAATAATGTTGGTGCGAGCTTCAGGATGCAGAACGTATGGTCTTTGGCATCATTGCTGCTGATGTGCTGGTGGTATAAGTTTACTCCTGCCGTCAGCCGCAAGGCATCCTTGTGCCACGTAAGAGCCGTCGCCACTCCTGTCAGCGACTCGTTAGGCGTCAGCATGTCTGTGAATAGCGTGTGAGTCACACTGGCTGTTGCGACGAGTCGCTGGTTCTGATAGGTATAGCGGGCCTCTGAGCGCCATGCGAGGTTTGTATCATAGTCTGTGGTATGGAGGACAGGTCCGTCGTCAAGGTATTCATGGAAGTCGTTGACAAGTAGGTTGAAGAAGGTACGACTAAAGGTTCCCTGCACAAAGTGATGCCCCGTGCGATAGCCCACACTGGCATGCAGGGCATGGTCGTTGCGGTTATGGGACCATAGATATTGATCGACTTCGGTGTAGTGTTTGTCCCAGAAAGTGTTATGGCGGAAGCGGTCTCCCAAGCTAATTATCCATGGTCCTTTCTTGTAGTCCAGCATGACATAGAGGTCGTTGTATAAATTCTGTTCGCGCCTAATACCTTTGTACCAGAGGTTGGTATAGCCTCCCTCATAGCCTGCGGTCAGCTGGAGCGCATGCTTGAACAAGGGTACGCTGAACTCTGTTATCCACCAAGGCGTGACCGTGCGCAGTTCTAACATCAGCATGCTGCTGCTTGCATAGTCCATACCCGTCTCGATATAGAGCCCAGCCTCCTGTTCATTGAGGGTGCGCTCATAAGAGGCTACGAGCTCTCCCCACCTGTCTCTTTCGTTATCACTTTCTTCACCATCGGAAAAGGGATGATTGTAGAGACGGTTCTTCTCATCACCATAGCCCTGCGAGAGCTTTAGTTTCACCAGGTCGTTCTCCGTCGCTTGCCAGTCGACGAAAAGCATTGCGTTCTCCACACCGTTGCGTGAGGTCACTCTGTTTCCCTCCGATGTGTCTGCCCTGCCATACTGCAGATTAGTCTGTGCTATGGCACGCACCGTCACTTTGTTGCCCTTACTGGCTATGTTACCAAAGAATTGTCCGTTACCGTAAGTACTGCCGTTCAGGCCAAACTTTCCCGTCAGCCCCTCTCCCTCACGGAAAAGCAGGTCGATGGTGCCTGTAACGCCGTCAGTAGCGTTGTTCACCGCTCCGTATGTACATACTGTCACCTCACTAAGTTCACAGGCCTTGATACCATCGAGCAGGGACTCGTAGTCGACATTCAGGATGATGTCGTCAACACTCAGCAGATAGTCCGTCGTAAGTGTCTTCCCATCGTATGACATCAGCTCCGTACAGATGTGCAACACGTCGAGCAGCGTCATCTCTTTGTCAGGGTTCAGCCGCTCCACGTGAATGATGTATTTGTTGCCTTCATGCTCAATAATGTCCTCCTGCCCTCTTGCTGTCAGGGAGCAACAGGCAATGAGAGTGCCTATGAATAAGGCTCTCATAAGGATAACACCTTTTTTTATTAAAGGAAACATCATCATTTCTGTCAGTTTTATAGCGTCATTTCTGGCAGTCTTATAGCGTCATTTCTGGCAGTCTTATAGCGTCACTACGAAACGGGCTCCGCCAGTATAGCTTGTGTCGAGCACGACGTCACCGCCGAGTCGGCGGGCCAGCGAGCGGGCAACGGTAAGTCCGATGCCTGTGCCGTCGTAGTATTCGTTCAGCTGGACAAACTCGTCGAAGATGTGTTCGGCTTCCTCTGGCGGCACGCCGATGCCCGTGTCTTCCACGATGAACTGCATCTTCTCCCCATCCAAGGCTAAACGCATCACGACGGACTTCTTGTCAATGTCGTCGTTTTCCGTCTTACGATGGAGAGCCTCAGCATCTTTCGTAAACTTCCGTGCATTGTCCAGCACTAATGTCAGCGTGCGCGTTGCCGCTGCCAGGTTGGTCTGAAGCATGGCGCTGTCCGCACCCTCGTCCACCTGCATGTCGAAGTTCAGGTGTGTGGCAGTTGTAATGCCGCTATCCTCGGCAGCCTGAGCGGCAACCTGTATAGCCAGCACATGGTCGTTCTTCTCGATGACGGCACGGCTGTTAACGTCCGACAGTTCCAACATCTTGTTCACCAAGCCCGTAATGCGGTTAGTGTTCACGTTGATCTGGCGATTGATGTCCTGACGGGTGTCATCGTCCAGTTCCATATCGGGCATGGTGATGACCTGAGTAAATCCTGAGAGAATGTTCAGCGGCGTACGTATCTCGTGGGAAATCTGCTGGATGAAGTTCGTTTTCATCCTCGACGACTCTTCGGCTCTCTCGTTGGCTACGGTCAACTCTTCGTTCTTCTTCTCCAGTTCCGTATTGGCATGCTCCAGTTTCGTATTTGTATCCTCCAGCTTCGTGTTGGCAATCTCCAACTGATGGAAAGCCGCAGCCAGACGGCGCTGGGCCTTGATACGATGGTAGATATAGATGGCCAGGAAGACGAATACCAGTATCGAAACGACGATGGTGCTAATCATGCGCTGGCGTGACATGTCGGCACGCTGCCAGGCTATCGTGTTCTCCTTCTGCTGGGTGTCATAGATGGTGGCCAGTTCGGCGGCATCGCTCTGCTTAGCCCATATCAGCGCACTGTCCAATACATCGCAGAGCCGTAGTCCTACGGCCAGCGCACTGTCGCGGCGACCTGCCTCGACGTTGGCCTTGAACTTCGGCAGGAGATAGACGCTGATGTTATCAAGCGTAGGCTCCATGCCGCGCTTCCTCACCACATTGTCTAAGTGGGTGAAGTTGTCGGCGGCCTCACTATAGCGTCCGGCAGCCATCAGATAGCTGGCCAGGCCTATGAGTCCTTCGTCGCTGTTGCCGAATTTGGTGCCTGCCAGTTTGCGATAGACCGCTGCGGCCTCGCGCTTCATGCCCAGCCCCTGGAAGGTCAGCATGCGGTACAGGTCTGCGCGTCCCTGATACAGCTCTTTCAGGAAGTCGCGGTTTTCAGGTCCTCCTGTAGAACGTATCTGCATCAGCGAGTCGTAAACCTCCGTCCAATGCAGGGCCTTGTCGAAATGCTTCGTCTTGATATAGCTCAGCGTGATGTCGTCCACCACGAGGATGGCGTCGTCCAAGTTACGCATAGTTGAGTCGCCCACCGCCAGTTTCATGATGCGGCGCGACACCTCGTCGTAGTTGGCTGCCGCCTCCTTCAGCTGTCCCAGGTTCAGCTGGCAACAGCCTACGGTATTCAGCAGGATGGCATAGTCTTTCTCGTCGCCCTCGCTGGCGTTCAGCCGCTCCAGGGCTGGCGTTGCCACACGCAGCGCCTCCTCAAACTCGCCGCGCTTCATCAGCAGCTCAGCCAGACGGCGCGCCGACTTATTATAATAATAGAGGTCTTGTTCTGTCTCGATGGGCGCATCAACCACCTTGCGGTAGTAGAACTCTGAGTTGCGCACCTGGCCTAAGTGGTTATATGCCACGCCACGCCATCGGTTGGCATTCATGCGTGTGATGGCCCCAGCCTGCTCGAAGCTGTCGGTCAGCGTCAACAACTGTTGGTAGTCCAGCGCCCTGCCTGTGGCAAACAGCACGCTGTCGGCATGAGTGATGCTTACCTTTTTCTGTTCCTGACGTCCGCACGATGCCGCCCCCATCAGGACAGCACCAGCCACGAGAGCCACGCAGAGGTTTCTCATATTCACTATACGTTCTTCGATTGCCATAGCCATTTACAAGTCTATGGTGCAAAGATAAGACAAATTCCCCAAACCGCCAAGCGATTCGGGGAATTATTTACAATAGCGTTGCGAAAAAGGTTAGAAGTCTTCAGAGATTGACTTAAATCAATTAATTTTATAAGTTTATACGATTTTTAACGCTGTTTTATTGCAGGAATCGGAAAAAGAGTGTACTTTTGTAACCCAAAAGAACTAAGCAACCGCCGAAGTCAACTATTTACTTTAGTAAAAAACTAAGCAACCATCAGGATTCAACAATTTACTTGAGTGAAAAAAAACTAAGCAACCGCCGAAGTGAATTTCAACTATAACACATATAAAATTAATAATGAGATTATGAAAATTAAGAATTTTGTTGCGATTGGATTGACCGGACTATTGTTTGCGGTCTCATCTTGTCAGAAGGACGTATTTAATCCTGAGGCTCCCCAGCCCGAGAATCCTCAGAAGTTTGTCGAGGCAAACACGTTCGACTTCTCAACCATCCAGACCGTCAAGCTGTCGGTCGATTACTCAGCGTTCCAGACTTACGGCCCGGTGTTCTTCAGCGTGTATAACGAGAACCCGTTCGTCGGCGAGGGCGAGAACGAGCACATCGACGAGAACATCACTCCCGTTTTCGAAGACTATACCGACGCCAACGGCAGGTATAACAAGAGCGTGAAGCTGCCGGCATACGCCCAGCACCTCTATGTGGTGACGGGTAACTTCCTCGTTACCAAAAGCATGGTCGAGGCCGACGTAGTAAACGGCGTGGCTAACGTCGTAGTAGAAAACACGACGAGAGGCGTAACCCGCGCTGCCGCAAGAGCTGCTACGCACGATGGTGTAAATACGAAGGATATTTCGAAGATGCCCCAGCTGTCTTTCATCGTCGATGAGAACGGCAACAGCACTGGTGAGCAGATTTACAAGGAATGGTTTACCCCATTAGGCACTTGGGACTCTCAGTCTGGTGCTCCCAACTATCTGGTTCAGCCGGGTAGCGTCAAGCCCGAACTGCTGTTCACCGACGAGGAGCTTGAAGGTCTTTACGCAACCGTCGGCAATGCCCTGGACGCCAACAAGCCCTGCAACGAGGTCTATCGCGACCAGGCCGACCTGACTTTGGATAAGTCGTCGGAGGTGACCATCACCATGCTTGGCGGTAGCACCTGCTGGAACAGTTCGTTAGGTTACTACTACTATACGGACAACAATGCTCCCCAGAGTACGATGGACCTGAACATCATCATGCTGTTCCCGAACACTCAGGACGGTCAGTGGAAGAAACTGGGAGCGAACCAGAGCTTCAATAAGAACATCGGTGTGAACCGCGGCGACGTCGTACAGCTGATGTACTATCCCAACATTGCCAACAACGGCGACCTGAGCAACCCTACCCCGATATTCCCCAAGGGCATCAAGATTGGCTTCATCCTGAAGACCAACGCATGGTCCATGCAGGGTAGCCAATACGCTCTCAAGGGCTATGAAAGAAAGTATAACGTATGGGCCAGTTCAACCAACGGCGCCTCATTCTGCAGAGTGCCCGCCGAGGATACTAACGATTACCCGACCCCCATCCTCAACGGTGAGAGCCGCTCAGCCAAGTTTGCCTACAAAAAAGCTAATGGCGACAAATATGCCATCGTGTCGTTCGAGGATGCCTGCAACGACCAGGACTACGACGACGTCATCTTCGCCCTGCGCCCCGTCAACGCCTTCACCCCGCTGCCCGAAGTTGAGGACAAGAAGACCACCACTGTTGGCGTCTATGCCTTCGAGGACCTGTGGCCTGACAAGGGTGACTACGACCTGAACGACGCCGTCGTCGACTTCAAGCACGAGAAAGTGATGTCGAAGCTGAAGACCGAAAATGAGTTCAAGATCTATGAGGAGACATTCTACATGACCACCTATCAGAACTACGTCGAGCTGACCAGCGGTCTGGCCTTCACGCTGAACACTCCCGTCACCCCGAAAAGCATCGAGATGAAGAAGATTGCTCCAAACTCGGAGACTCCTGTTGCCGCAGAGTTCGAACGTGACGGCAACGTGTACTATCTGACCAACGACATCAAGGGTGAGATTGGTACCACCTACATCCTGACGCTCAAATACGAGCCGGGTCAGACCCAAAGCGAGCTCGCTTCCGTCCAGCCCTTCATCTTCCGCAAGGAGGCCGACGGCAAGAACTGGGAGGTACACATCCCCTTCGAGGCTCCCACGGCAAAGATGAACTTCAGCTACTTCGGCACAAAGGACGACGCCTCTGTACCCGCCGAGAACAGGTTCTTCGTCCGTTCTGGCGACTATCCCTTCGCCTACTACCTCGCCGGCGCCAAGATTGAAAGCTTCAAGAGCACCATCCTTAAGCGTGCCAACGAGAGCCGCAAGATCAACGAGTTCTATCCCAAATTCATGGAGTGGTCGGTATCGAAGGGTGCCAAGAGCCCCAACTGGTATCTGAGCCCCAACCTCTAATCCCAGACACTCCACAAAGAAAAGTATAATCAGCAGGCAGCCTGCCTGATACACTCCACAAAAATCACGGTAATTTCCACTGGAAGTTACCGTGATTTCTTGCAATTATTGCCGTGATTTCCTCAAGAAGTTGCGGTGATTTCCTCAACTTTTCTTGGTGATTTCTGACGGAAAGTGCCGTGGTTTCTGGTGGCCATTGCGGTCATTTTGGTCATTTGGTCATTTGGTCAAAATCGAAAACACATAGTCAAAATTAGCAATAGTATATATAAATTATAATTTATATATACTATTGAAGAATGACCACGTGTTCGAAATTGATTTTGACCAAAATGACCTTGACCACTTTGACCAGATGGCGAGTCTCAAGAATCTACCAATTACCCAATGGTGGAACAAAGGAGGTCCCTTTTTTACCTTTAGGAAATCTTGGTGAGGAGGGCGACGGCATCTTCTACGGTTGGGATGTCGGCGATGACCATTGAGCGTTTGCCGTTCTGTTCGCGGAACTGGCAACGGCGTGGGTTCTGCGCCACAAAGGTCAGGATGCTGTCAAAGACGTCGCTCTGGTAGTAGGGGCTGTCAGGTTGAGAGACGAAGTAGAGCGTCATGCGGCCTTGCTTGAGCAGAATCTTCTCGCAACCCAAGTTCTTGCCGAGACGTCGCAGGGGGACGACGCGCATCAGTTCCTCGCCGACATGCGGCACAGGTCCGAAGCGGTCGACAAGGCGTTGGCGGTAAGCTTCCAACTGTTCGTCGGTCTGCAGGCCATCCAGTTCGCGGTAGAGCAGCATGCGCTCCGAGTCGCTGGGCACGTACTGCTCGGGGAAATAGAGTTCCAGGTCGCTGTCGAGGGAACAGTCGGAGACCCACCCCCCTGCCCCTCCCTGTAATGGAGGGGAGTAGATAGTCTTGTTGTCTGACTTGTTGCCCTGAGAGTAACCACTCCCCTCCCTCACAGGGAGGGGCTCTCCGACCTGAAGGTCGGAGTGTGGCACGCAATGGGGATGGGTCTGCCCTTCGTTCCTCAGTTCCACCACTGCCTGGTTCAGAATCTTGACGTATGTCTCGTAGCCCAGGTCGGCTATGAAGCCGCTTTGTTCGGCACCTAAGAGGTTACCGGCACCGCGGATATCGAGATCCTGCATGGCGATGTGGATGCCTGACCCCAGATCGCTGAACTGCTCGAGGGCCTCTAATCGGCGGCGACTTTCTACAGGCAGGTCGGCCAATGGCGGCGCCAGCAGATAGCAGAACGCCTTGCGGTTGGAGCGGCCTACGCGACCTCGCATCTGGTGCAGGTCGGAGAGTCCGAAGTGGTGGGCTCCGCTGATGATGATGGTGTTGGCGTTAGGGATGTCTATACCGTTCTCGATAATGGTCGTCGAGAGCAGCACGTCGTAGTCGTAGTCCTGGAAACCGACGATGATTTTCTCCAGCTCCTCGGGCTTCATCTGTCCGTGGCCCACAGCGATGCGAGCATCAGGGACGTACTTATGGATGAGTTCGCGGATGCGGGTGAGGTCGTTGATGCGCGGATTGACGAAGTAAACCTGTCCGTTGCGCGACATCTCAAAGTTGATGGCTTCGCTGATGATGTCGGCGCTGAAGGTGTGGACCTCCGTCTGTATGGGATAGCGGTTAGGCGGCGGCGTCTGGATGATGCTCAAGTCGCGGGCTCCTACTAACGAGAACTGTAGGGTGCGCGGAATGGGCGTCGCCGACATGGTCAGCGTATCGACGTTGGTCTTCAGCTGGCGCAGCTTTTCCTTGGTAGAGACGCCGAACTTCTGTTCCTCGTCGATGATGAGCAGACCCAAGTCGTGAAACTTTACCGTCTTGCCGATGAGCTTGTGCGTACCTATTATAATATCTATCTTGCCTGCCTCCAAATCTTTCAACAAGGCAGTAGTCTGTTTAGCGGAACGAGCCCGCGAGAGATAGTCGACACGTACTGGAAAGTCTTTCAGGCGGTTGGAGAAGGTCTGGTAGTGCTGGTAGGCCAGTACGGTGGTCGGCACGAGGACCGCGACCTGCTTTGAGTCGCAGGCAGCCTTGAAAGCTGCCCGAACGGCGACTTCCGTCTTGCCGAAGCCCACGTCGCCGCACACTAAGCGGTCCATAGGCTGCGGACGCTCCATGTCGGCTTTTACATCGTTGGTGGCCTTCAGCTGGTCGGGCGTGTCCTCGTAGAGGAACGACGCCTCCAGTTCGTGCTGCATAAACGAGTCCTGCGAGAAGGCAAAACCTTTCTGCCGGCGGCGGGCGGCGTAAAGTTGTATCAGGTCGCGGGCAATGTCCTTTAGTTTCTGTTTGGTGCGCTCCTTCATGCGCTCCCACTGGCCCGTACCGAGATGCGACAACCGAGGTGGTTCGCCGCCATCCTGAGCCTTGTACTTCGACACCTTATATAAAGAATGTATAGAGACGTAGATGGTGCCTCCGCCGTCGTACAGGATCTTGATCATCTCCTGGTATTGGATGGGTTGGGAAGGTGAAGAAGGTTGGGTAGGTATGCGAACCAGTCCGGCAAACTTGCCGATGCCGTGGTCGATGTGTACCACATAGTCGCCTATCTCGAACTGCTGGATTTCCTTCAGCGTCAGCGCCACCTTACCGCTGCGGGCCTTGTCGGAACGCAGGCTGTACTTGTGGTAGCGGTCGAAAATCTGGTGGTCGGTAAAGATACAGAGTTTCAGGTCGTGGTCAACGAAGCCGGCATGCAGCGTACGCTCAACAGGCTGGAAGGAAATGGCATTCCGCTCGACGACGACCTCAGAGCCTTCGCCGCTGAAGATGTCGCGCAGTCGTGTCAGCTGTTTCTTGCTGTCGGCCAGGATATAGAGACGGTAGCGATGTTCCAGGAATTCGGCCAACGACTGCTGAAGCAGTTCGAAGTTCTTGTGGAACATGGGCTGCGGTGACGTATGGAACGACAACGTGGCATCGGGCACACCAGTAGGACGACAGCCTATCTCGATGCGACGGAACGCTGCCGCCTCGCGACGGAACTGTGAACCATCGTCGAAGACACGGTCTATCGCATCGAAGACATACAGGAAGTCCTTGGCCACCAGTAGCGTATCCTCAGACAGATACGAGAGGAACGACACTTTTTCTTCCTCTTCGGCAAGCTCGGGGACAATCTCAACCTGCTGCAGTTTGTCCTTCGACAGCTGGGTGTCCACCTCGAAAGTTCGGATGGAGTCGATGTCATCGCCGAAGAGGTCGATGCGGAAAGGCAGTTCGCCGCTAAACGAATAGACGTCGAGGATGCTGCCACGCTGGGCAAACTGTCCTGGCTCATAGACGTAGTCCACCTCGTTGAAACCTAACGTCCGAAGCGTCTCAACGGTCTCGTCAACATCTATTGTATCACCCTTCCGCAACGTGAGCATCCGCTCGCCCAGAGCCTTCTGGGATATCACCGGCTCAGCCACAGCCTCAGGGTAGGAAACGATGTATAATTGAGACCCTTGGGACAGTTTCGAGAGGACTTCGGTACGCAGAATCTCGTTGGCGGCATCGCGCTGGCCGTACTTGACCGAGCGGCGGTAGCTGGAGGGGAGGAAGAGTACGCCGTCGTCGCTTAACAGTTGCTTGAGGTCGTGATAGAAATAGCCTGCCTCGTCGGCATCCTGCAATATAAACAAAGCGGTAAGAGGCGAGAGATGAGAGGACAGCGCGGCAAACAGCATCGGCGCCGAAGAACACATTAGTCCGTCGAGGAAAACGGTCTTTACCGACTTTCTCTGACCTTCGGTCTGAGTGTGGCGTTGCGAATTCCCCAGCACGTCTGCCACAGCTCCCACATGGGGCGACTGGGCATATAACTGCAACAAATCCTGTATCTCCATACGTTAAACAGCTGCAAAGGTAATAAATAAAGTGAAAAGTGAAGAGTGAAGAGTGAAAAAAATGCATATACCATCAGATTATTGACAAATAATTCGTAATTTTGCAACCAAAATAATAGCAAATAGTCAAATCGTATATAAATGCACATTAGCGACAGTATCGTCATCATCCCGACGTACAACGAAAAAGAAAACATCGAGAAAATCATCCGGGCCGTGTTCGGACTGGAAAAATGTTTCCATATCCTGATTATCGACGACGGTTCGCCCGACGGAACGGCAGCCATCGTCAAGGGGCTGATGGCGCAGGAGGAGTTTGCCGACCGCCTCTTCATCCAGGAGCGCAGCGGAAAACTGGGACTCGGAACCGCCTACATCAAAGGATTCAAATGGGCGCTGGAGCACGACTACCAGTATATCTTCGAGATGGACGCCGACTTCAGCCACGACCCCAACGACCTGCCACGCCTCTATGCGGCTTGTGCCGACGAAGGGTACGACCTCGCCATCGGCTCGCGCTACGTGTCAGGCGTCAACGTCGTCAATTGGCCTATCGGCCGCGTGCTCATGTCCTACTTCGCCTCGAAGTACGTCCGCTTCGTCACCGGATTCCAGGTTCACGACACCACGGCGGGCTTCAAGTGCTACAAGCGCCGCGTGCTGAAGACCATCGAGCTGGACAAAATCCGCTTCAAGGGCTACGGTTTCCAGATTGAGATGAAGTTTACGGCTTACAAGATCGGCTTTAAGATCAAGGAGGTTCCTGTCATCTTCGTCAACCGTCGTGAGGGTACCAGCAAGATGTCGGGCGGCATTTTCGGCGAGGCATTCTTCGGCGTCATGCGTCTGCGCTGGGACGGCTGGACACGCAAATATCCTAAGATTGTGGAATAAGCAGCCCCAGCCACCATTCACACTTAAATAGACATTCAAAGAGAACATCATAATGAAAACGCTCATAGTACACACACAAAGAACAAGTACAGGAATCCGCAGTCTTTTACTCCTTATTATTATATTAATGTGTAACCCCGTCGTGGCACAAACGCCTTGGGCGAAGAAAGCCGCTCAGGCTGTGTTTACGCTGAAGACGTTCAAAACCGACGGACAACTGATAGGTAGTGCCAACGGTTTCTTCGTCAGTGAAAACGGTGAGGCACTGAGCTGCTTTACCCCGTTCAAGGGAGCCCAGCGAGCCGTCGTCATCGATGCTCAGGGCAAGGAGTGGCCAGTAGATTACCTGCTTGGAGCCAACGACATGTACGACGTGGTAAAGTTCAAGGTGGACACCAAGAAGGCCGCCACACTCCCTTTGGCCCAAAGCGCTGCCGACGGCAGCAATGCATGGCTTCTGCCTTACAGCGTGAAGAAGACGCCCGACTGTCAGCAAGGTACCATTAGCCACGCCGAGAAATTCCAGGGTGACTACTCTTACTATACGCTGTCTATGCAGGCCACAGACCAGCATGTCGGCTGTCCTGTGATGAACGAGCAGGGACAGGTACTGGGACTTTGGCAACCTTCGGCAACGGCTGACGCAGCATCGAGCTACGCCGTCAGTGCCACTTTTGCCAACAGCCTCAGCATCAACGGTCTGAGTCTGAACGACCCCGCGCTGCGCAGTACGGACATTGCTAAAGGACTGCCTGACAAACCCGACGAGGCGCTGCTGGCACTCTTCGTTTCAGCATCGGTCATGAACGCTGAGCAACATAGTGACTACATCGACCGCTTCATCAAGAAGTTTCCGCAGGTTGCCGACGGCTACATCTATCGCGCACGACAGGCTGTTTCCAACAACAACTTTGCCTCAGCCGACGCAGACATGCAGGAAGCCTTGAAGGTTAGCGACAAAATCGACGACACCCACTATCAGTATGCCCAGATGATGTATCAGAAAGACATCTACCAGAACGACGTACCCTTCGAAGCCTGGTCGCTGGAGCGCGCCTTAGAGGAGTCGGAAAAAGCCTCGAAAATCAATCCCCAGCCACTCTACCGCCAACAGCAGGCTCAGATCTATTATGCTATGAAGAAGTTTGACGAGGCATACCGCGCCTACGAAGAACTGAGCAAGACGCCGTTGCGTAGTGCCGACAACTTCTACGCCGCTGCCCAATGTAAGCTGCAGCAAGACGACAAGAAAGCCGCCCTAGCTCTGTTGGACAGCGCCATGAGCACCTTCAGCAAGCCTTACGTCAAGACTGCCGTTCCCTATCTGCGGGCACGTGCCCAGCTTTCGATGGAGTGTCGTCGCTACCAGTTAGCCATCAACGACATGAACGACCTGGTGGCGTTAGAGCCCAACGATGCTACGCTATGGGCCGAAAAAGCCAGCTACGAGCTGCGCGTCAACCTGAAAGACCAAGCCCTGGAGAGCGGTCGCGAGTGCATACGTCTGGCCCCTGAGGATAGCGACGGATATCTCATGTCAGGCATCGCACTATGCCTAAAAGGAGAAAAGGCGGAAGGTCTGCAGAACCTTCAGAAAGCGAAAGAGCTTGGCAACGACCAAGCCCAGACGTTTATCGATAAGTATTCAGCGAAGTAACATTCCTGCTAAGGCAACGCCAGGTTTGATTGAAGTCTCGCCTTGCCGGGGAAACGAGACTGTTCTATACTTCGCCATGCCGGAAAAGGTGGGTGAAGTGTTTTGAGTAAAGCTCCGACAGACCATGACGGTTATCAATGGCCTCGCCTACGACGAGCATCGTGGTGAGGGTCAAGTGGTTGTCATGGACTATCTTGGCAAGGTCTTTCAGCACGCCACGATAAATTTTCTGGTCGGGCCACGTCAAGTGGTAGCAGGCGGCCACGGGCGTATCCTCAGGATATTCCATCAACAATTCGCGCTGAACGTCGTCAACGATGGCGGCAGAAAGGAAGATGCACATCGTCGACTGACTCTTGGCAAGAAGATGCAACTGTTCTTTCTCAGGCATCGGCGTCCTGCCCTCCCCTCTTGTCAGTATGATGGTCTGAGTGCGCTCGGGTATGGTAAACTGGCTTCTTAACTCCGCGGCTGCTGCAAGGAAAGAGGAAATGCCGGGTGTGATGTGGTACGACATACCCTCGCGGTCGAAGAAGGCCATCTGTTCCTGTATGGCGCCAAAGATGCAGGGGTCACCAGTATGCAGACGAACGATGAAGTGGCCACGGTCGTAATGTTCCTTCATCAGGGCACATTGTTCCTCAAGCGTCATGTCTGCGCTGCTTCGAACCACGGCGCCAGGCTTGTGACACTCGGTCAACGCCTTAGGAACCAGCGAGCCAGCATATAGAATAAGGTCGGCCCGTTCCAGCATTTTTCGCCCGCGAACGGAAACGAGGTCTGGGTCGCCGGGGCCTGCACCAACGATTTCGATATGGCCCTCGGCGGGGAAACCGCCGAGCACACGATTTTCCCTGAGATGGGCGCGGTCGATGGCGAGGGCGGCAGTCCAGTTCTTACCCTTAACCTTGGGGATGATGAGTTTGCCATGATTCGAACCGAGGATGGCAGCAGCTTCACAAACGCTGGGCGTACCCACATGCTTGGCAACAGTATCACTTGGATTAGGCACATCGACTTTGGCCAGTTCTTCAGCGGTAAAGAACACCACCTCTTCGTCATATTTATCTTCGAGCATCGCACAGAACTCCTCATCCTCTTTCACGTCAATAGTGCAATACTTATGGGCGCAAGGCAACACGCCACGATTGGCGAAGGCTTCGTCTATCTCATCGTAGATTTTCTCATAGTCGTCGGGATGATGAGCCAAGCCAAAGCCTACGGTGCCTACCATCGGCACGAAATGCAGTTCAAGCAAACCCTCCGGCGCATAACGGATAAAAGGTGACACGATGATGAGCAGTTTGTATTTGCGAGGATCGGCTTCGCTGACGTCGTTGATGATGGTGACGTGGTCGGGCTTGGTGGCCTCTAAATAGTCCGTTCCTTCGTCTCGGGCTTCCAGCAACAAAGCGGTGGGTTCTCGATTAACGAAGGCAAAAATGCATTCGTTCATATCGTAGATATCGCTTGCCACAGGCCAGTCGAAACGTTGCTCAAAGGTATCGAGTGCCCACAGACCGGCATTGTCGCTCTGAGTAGTGATAACCTCATGTCCGCCAATGATGGCAGCAATCTGACGTGTCAAGTCGTTGGCGCCACCCACATGGCCTGAAAGAACCGAAATCACATGCTTGCCCAAACTGTCTATACATACCACGGCAGGGTCTTCATGCTTATCTTTTACATACGGAGCTATCGTCCTGACACAGATACCCATCGCCCCGATAAAGACGAAGGCATCGAACTTCTTCCAGTTGGTCGCGATACTATCGCGACGCACGAGACTGGCCCCCAGCGTTTCCTGCAGTTGAGCAGCGACAGAGGCTCCTGCCTCGCTAATCTGTATGATGGCTATTGTCTGCATTTTAGTATCGTTATTGGATTTGTCTGCATTTTAGTATCGTTATTGGATGATTGTCGTTAAGTTGTATTCTTGTCGGCGGTTCTTGCCGGAGTCTCAGTTCTGCACACGCTTCATCCCACAGCTGGCGGCTGTCGGTAAGCACTTTGGGCGCTATGACGCTGTTCATGACAATGACTCCATCAGGAGCCAGCACCGTCAGAACCTTCGCCATGATGTCCTTCAGACGGCCTCCGTGGCCGCCAATAAAGACGGCATCAGGACAGGGAAGTTCGGCGATGTCCGTTTCGAGAAAGTCACCGATATGTATGCCAATGCCAGGCGCACCAAAGCGGCGGGCATTCTCATGGATGATCGCCTCGCACTCAGGACGAATCTCGAAAGCTTCTATCTGAAGATGAGGGAACTGTAAACGAGCCTCTATCGAGACACTTCCCGTACAGAAGCCGATGTCCCAGAACACATGACGCTTTGGCAGTTCCAAGGTCTGAAGGGTCAATAACCGGATGGGCATCTTGGTAATCATCTTCTCACGTCCGTCAAGCAGCATGAACTCCGAGTCAGGAATGCCAAATTGATGGGAAGAGGGAAGAGGAAAGAGAGAAGAGGGCAACGCCACACTCTCGCAGAGAGGCTTTGCTTCCACTATCACGCAGTTGGGCATACTGAATTCCCGGTTGGCAGCTTCTTCGAGGGTTAAGGTGGACACCCTTTCAAGGTTCGGATTTCCCAGATGTTCGCCAATATATATATTATAATAGGTGTAGCCGTAGTCGAGCATTCGCTGGGCAATGGCGGCTGGAGTATGTTCGCGGTCAGTAAGAACGCCTATCTTCCCCACCCGCTCTATCAATACCCGGTCGAACTCAGGCCAGGGACGTCCTGTCAGCGACACAATGCGCATATCGTGGTAAGGCATCACCAGCCGGTGAGCCAGCATCTGCAAGGAGTTAAAGGTGGGATAAACCACGATATCTGCATCAGGCATCTTCCGTTGAATGGTGTTGGCAAAGCCGAAGAACAACGGGTCGCCACTGGCGAAGACAACGATTTCGCCCTCGGCGGTTTTCCCGTCGAGACTTATATTTTCCCCGTCGAGACTTCTGTTTTCCCCACCGAGATTTCTATATTGCTCAAAAACGTCATCCAACGGCACCGTGATGTCTATCCATTCCGCACCCGCTGGCAACAACGACGCTACTATCTCATGGTGACGCTTGCCACCCGAGAACACCTTTCCCTGCTTGATTACCGCCAATACCTCTGGTGGAAACCAAGGTTGCGGATGGTCTGTGATGCCAATGACGATGAATTTCATATCCTTCAATTCTTCAAAGGTCGCGTCCTGGTTTCAGTTGAGCTGCATCGTCGAACGTCAGAATGGCATTGCACAAGGTTGCGGCAAGGTTGCTGCCGCCCTTACGTCCCTCGACGATGATTTTAGGAATTTCCTTGAACGGTTTCACCATGTGCTTTGACTCACAGACATGTACGAAGCCAACTGGAGCGGCAACGATGCCGGCAGGATGAGCCTTGCCCTTGCGAATCAAGTCGCACAACTCCATCAATGCCGTAGGTGCATTGCCAAAGGCAAAGAGCGCATCGGGATGTTCCTCCACAGCAAGTCGAATGCCTGCCTGAGTGCGGGTGATGTTGTTGGCAGAGGCAAACTCTGCCACACGCGGGTCGTTGAGATAGCACTTAGCCTCGATGCCCAGACGCTGAAGGGCACCCTTGCGGATGCCGCTGGTTACCATCGTGACATCAGTGATGATGGTTTTCAGCGAACCGTCTTTCACCTTATTATATATAGTCTCTACAGCGCCATCGTCAGTATAGAGAATATTCTCCATGTCGAAATCCGCTGTCGTATGGATGGCGTGCAGCAGCGCCCATTTGTGGTCAACCGGATAGTCCCTCTTCAATTCATTAGAAATGGTGCGGAACGACTCCATCATAATATTCTGCCCAATGTTTTTACCATCATCTGCCTGTTCGCGATAATAGCCACGGGGCGTGATGAACTTGCCATCTGCAACGAACGACTGGGAATTGCCTATCAAGATAACGGTAAACATATCCACATCCTCAGGGTCAAACTGTGCAAGGGTTGTCACCTTCACCTCCTGTTCATCCCGACCTGCTTGACGCACATAGCCCACAGGGGTATCAGCCGACCGTTCCTGTAAGAACAACTCCTGGAGACGATAGAGTTGCCAGTAGCGTCCATGCGACTTGGGATTATAAACTGCTGTCACGAAATCAGCTGCGGCGGCAGCCTTGATGCGGCGCTCTATTACTTCCCAAGGCGTCATCAGGTCACTCAGAGAAATGATGCACATGTCGTGACCTATAGGAGCGCCAAGCAGAGAGGCAGCCTTCTGAAAGGCAGAAATGCCTGGAAGGGTTTCTATCTGAACGACGGGCTGCGACGGAGAAGCCGTATCACGAGAACGCTCCTTTGCCATTTCGTAGATGAGAGGCGTCATACCGTAAATGCCGGCATCACCAGAAGAGATAACCACCACCGTTTTATCTTGTTCTGCCAAGCGGAAAGCCTGCTCGGCCCTCTCACGTTCTTTCTTCATGCCCGTGTCGATGCACTCACAGCCCTTCTTGACATAGTGTTCGATGAACTGAAAATAATACTTGTAACCGACAATGGCATCAGCCTCCCGCACCGCATCTAACACGGCAGGAGTGATGTCTTCTTTACTACCTGGACCTATGCCTGCAATGATAATCTTTCCCATAACAGCTGCAAAAATACAAAAAAAGTGTGAAAAGTTATCACACTTCTCGCTTTTTCTTGCATTTTTCTTTGCTGAATAAAAATAAAGTTGTAATTTTACACCCAAAATTATAAACAATAACTAAAATTCTGTTATACATGAAACATTTTAAAGTAATGATTTGCGGTTTGGGCATGGCAGCTGCTATGCTGACAGCATGTAACTCTCCTATGCAGGAATCAACAACTTTATCTGGTCTGGATCCTGCACGTTTTGACACCATCATCAATGAGAAGCCTGTCAAGTTGTACACTTTGAAGAACGCTTCCGGAACGATGGAAGTATGCATCACCAATTACGGCGGACGTGTGGTCTCACTTGTCGTACCAGACAAAAACAACGTTCTTACCGATGTGGTATTAGGCTTTGACAACATTGCCCAGTACACCGACACGTTGAACTCTCCTACGGACTACGGTTCCAGCGTTGGCCGCTATGCCAACCGTATTAGCGGTGGCAAGTTCACGCTGAACGACTCCACTTATCAGCTGAAGCAGAACGATGGTCCTAACTGTCTGCACGGCGGCGGAACGACAGGTTGGATGAATCAGGTATATGAAGCCGAACAGATTGGCGACAGCATCCTGAAGCTGACCATTGTGGCTGAGGACGGCGAGAACGGCTTCCCCGGCAAAGTGACGGCCGTAACAACTTATAAGGTGACTGCCGACAACACGCTGGACATCACCTGGGAGGCTGAGACCGATAAGCCCACCATCATCAATCAGACCAACCACAACTATTACAACCTGAACGGTGACTTCACTCAGCCCGGCTACGATATGGTGCTTTACTTGAACGCTGACAACTTCACTCCCTCTGACACGCTGTACATTCCTACAGGCGAAATCAAGTCGGTAGAAGGAACTCCCATGGATTTCCGCACACCGCACGCCTTAGGCGACAGCATCAAGTCGGACTTCGACCAAATTAAGAACGCTGGTGGTTATGACCACAACTGGTGTCTGAACACTTATAAGGATGGCAAGGGTGACGACACGGTGGTTTGCGCCAGCCTCTACAGCCCCAAGACCGGCATCTTCATGGAGATGTACACCAACGAGCCGGGCGTACAGTTCTATAGCGGTAACTTCCAGGGCATCGGCAACGAGCCGAACATCCAGCACAAGCACGGTCCCTATCCGCAGCATGTTAGTGTCTGCTTAGAGAGTCAGAAGTATCCCGACAGCCCCAATAAGAAGGACTGGGTACAGCCCGTGCTGAATCCTGGTGAGAAGTACTACAGCCACGCAGCATACAAATTCTCAGTGAAATAAATCATCATTATTAACTATACATCTAACTAACAATGAATAGCATTTCACAAGCGATTAGTCAATCCGGATTCCATACCGTTGACTTTGTCATCCTCGTGTGTTATCTGATTCTGTTGGTGAGCTTAGGACTGTTCCTCTCACGCAACAAGGACGGCAAGGAGAAGAGTGCCAACGACTACTTCTTGGCCGGCAATACGCTGACCTGGTGGGCAGTAGGTGCATCCTTGATAGCCGCCAATATCTCCGCCGAGCAGTTCATCGGCATGTCTGGAACAGGTTTCCGTGACGGTATTGCCATTGCAGCCTACGAGGTGATGGCCGCCATCACGCTGGTGGTTATCGGTAAGTTCTTGCTGCCAATCATGCTGGATCGCAAGATTTTCACCATTCCGCAGTTCCTCCGCGAACGTTACAACGACGGTGTAGGCTTGGCCTTCTCCATCCTGTGGCTTTTCCTCTATGTTTTCGTCAACCTCACATCGGTCGCATGGTTAGGTGCACTGGCTATCGAGCAGATTCTTGGTCTTCAGGGAATCGTTGTCGAAGTCCTCGGTTTCCAGATTTCCATCCGCATGATTATCATCCTGCTGCTCTTCCTCATCGCCGGTATCTATTCTATTTACGGCGGTCTCGCTTCTGTTGCATGGACTGACGTCATGCAGGTGACATTCCTTGTTGGTGGCGGACTGGTAACAGCTTATGTAGCCTTGTCATCCATGGGTGAGGTGTTAGGTACCGATGCTCTTGGAGCACTGGGCCGCGTCTATACAGATATGACTTCGGGCGTCCATGCCAACGACGTCCACTTCCACTTGATTATCCAGGAGAGCCACAATGCTGAGGCTTACAGCAACGTTCCCGGTATTGCAGCTGTGGTTGGTGGTGTCTGGCTGACGAATCTTGGCTACTGGGGATTCAACCAGTATATCATTCAGAAGGGTTTGGCCGCTAAGAGCATTGACGAGGCTCAGAAGGGTCTGGTGTTCGCCGGATTCCTCAAGATCCTCATCCCGTTCATCGTGGTTCTTCCCGGCATCTGCGCCTACTACATCATGGGTAATCCCGACACGTTCCGCTCGATGAACCTGGCCGGACAAATCAACGTTGCCGACGACGCCTATCCCTGGCTCATCCGTAACTTCACACCGACTGGAATCAAGGGCCTGAGCTTCGCCGCACTTGCTGCTGCCATCATCAGTTCATTGGCATCCATGTTCAACTCAACTTCTACCCTCTTCACGATGGACATCTATAAGAAGTACATCAACAAGGAAGCCAAGGACAAGCAATTAGTTAACGTAGGTCGTCTGACATCAGTTTGTGCCCTGATCATTGCCCTTATCGCCGTTAAGCCGCTGCTGGGCGGTCTCGATCAGGCATTCCAGTACATCCAAGAGTACTCTGGCTTCATCTATCCGGGTATCATCACCGTCTTCGGACTTGGTCTGCTTTGGAAACGTGCATCCTCTCGTGCTGCCGTATGGACAGCCATCCTCACCATTCCTCTCGGCGTACTGTTCAAGGTATTCTTCCCAGAGATTCCGTTCCAGTTCCGAGCTGGTAACATCTTCATCATCCTTGTCATCTTCTTCATCTACATGAGCTACTACGACAAGAACTACGTGAAGGCAGAAGAGGTTTCCAACAAGGACAAGATGCAGATGTACTGGTGGGCTCGCGTCCTGGGCATTGCCGGACTGTTCTTCCTGTTCCTGGCTGGAGCACAATGGCTCATCGACACATCAAATGCTGTCGACAGACCTGACGAGAACCTGGCCGACTACTTAGGCGACATCGGCTTCCAAGCCTTCATCTTCTTCGGTGTACTGGTAGGTGTCAACGCCGTCTGGCTGAGAAGTAATGCCCGCGACGGCATCAAGGACCCGAAGGCTCTGCCTATCAAGCTCGAACTCTTCAGAACGACTAAAGGCTATACTTACGGAGCCATCGGAATTGCAGTGATTACTATGGTATTGTACACTCTTCTCTGGTAATAAAAGACAAAAGCAATGACTACATTCTATAGTGAATTCCAGAAAGCATTGGTGTCGGTCGACTGTATCATTTTCGGTTTCGACAATAATAAGCTGAAGATACTCATAGGCCGACGCAATATGGATCCCGGTCGCGGCGAATGGAGCCTCTACGGAGGCTTCGTCCGCAGCGACGAGAGTCTTGACGAGGCCGCAGACCGCACCCTGCTGGGTCTGACCGGTTTGCGTAATGTCTTTATGCGCCAGGTGGGCGCCTTCGGTGCTGTCAAGCGTGATCCAGGCGAGCGTGTCATCTCGGTGGCTTACTACGCCCTCATCAACGTCAAGGATTACGATGATCGCCTGCGTCAGGCCCATGGCGTAGAATGGGTGGAGGTCGATAAGATTCCAGAGATGTACTCTGACCATCAGGAAATGATTGCACGTGCCCGCAAGCTGATGCGTCAGAAGATGAAGACGGAGCCCGTGGGCTTCGAACTGCTTCCCAGCCTCTTCACGCTGACTCAGTTGCAACGCCTGTACGAAGCCGTAAACGGCGAGGAGATTGACAAGCGCAACTTCCGCAAGCGTATCAAGGAGATGGACTTCATCGAGAAGACTGAACTCATCGACAAGACCACCTCGAAGCGTGGTGCTGCCCTCTACCGTTTCAACAAACGCGCGTTTACTGAGGACGCAAAGTTCAAGCTTTAATAAGAACCGAAAACAACAATCAGAAATATGTTAGAAGAACTCAAGCAGAAAGTATTCAAGGCCAATCTGGACCTTGTGAAACATAACCTCGTGATTTATACCTGGGGCAATGTCAGCGGTATCGACCGTGAGAAGGGCCTCGTAGTCATCAAACCCTCTGGAGTAGATTACGATGTTATGAAGGCCGAGGACATGGTAGTCGTCGACCTCATGACTGGCAAGGTGGTCGAGGGCGACCTCAACCCGTCGAGTGACACGCCGACGCACCTGGTGCTCTATCGTGCCTTCGACGGCATCGGTGGCATTGTGCATACCCACTCAACCTTCGCTACAGCCTGGGCACAGACCGGCATGGACATCCCCAACATCGGTACAACACACGCCGACTACTTCCACGACAGCATTCCCTGTACCGACGACATGACAGCAGACCAAATGGACGAATACGAGTATAACACAGGCGTGGTGATGGTAAACCGCATTCTGAACGGCAACATCAACCCCGTGCATACTCCCGCAGCACTGGTGAAGAACCACGGACCTTTTGCCTGGGGTAAGGATCCAGACCAAGCCGTCTATCATGCCGTAGTGACGGAGCAGGTCGCAAAGATGGCCTTCGTCTCGTTCTGCGTGAACCCCAACACTACGATGAACCCGCTCCTCATAGAGAAACACTTCAGCCGTAAACACGGTCCCAACGCCTATTACGGTCAGAAGAAAAAGAAAGAATAATAACCAACAAAAAGCTAAACAATGAAAGCATTTGAGAATTTAGAGATATGGTGGGTGACTGGCGCACAGTTGCTCTACGGAGGCGACGCAGTGGTAGCAGTCGACGGTCACTCTAAGGAGATGGTCGACGGGCTGAACAAGAGCGGCAACATCCCCGTAAAGATTGTATATAAAGGCACGGCGAACAGTTCAAAGGAAGTAGAGCAGGTGATGCTCGCTGCCAATAACGACGATAAGTGCGTGGGTATCATTACCTGGATGCACACCTTCTCGCCCGCCAAGATGTGGATCAAAGGCCTGCAGCAGTTGCAGAAGCCCCTGCTCCACTTCCACACGCAGTACAACGCTGAGATTCCCTGGGCTGACATCGACATGGACTTCATGAACCTGAACCAGTCAGCCCACGGTGATATCGAGTTCGGACACATTTGCACTCGCATGAGAATCGCAAGGAAGGTGGTCTGCGGTTACTGGAAAGACGAGAAGGCTCAGAAGCAGATTGCCGTCTGGGCACGTGTCGCAGCTGGCGTAGCAGATGCTCACAACGTGCGCTGCCTGATGTTCGGCATGAACATGAACAACGTGGCCGTAACCGACGGCGACCGTGTGGAGTTCGAACAGCGTCTCGGTTACCACGTGGACTACTACCCTGTCAGTTCGCTGATGGATTACTTCAAGAAGGTTAGCGACAAGGAGGCCGACGATCTCGTTGAGGAGTATAAGAAGCTGTACACCATTAAGATAGAAGAAAGTGGTGAAGCTGTTTACTGGGAGAAAGTGAAGAATGCCGCCAAGGCAGAGATTGCCCTGCGCCGCGTGCTGAAGGATGAGGGTGCTACCGCTTTCACCACCAACTTCGACGACCTCGGCGACGCCGACATCAACGACCCGAACTTCGTTGGTTTCGACCAGATTCCAGGCCTCGCCTCGCAGCGCCTCATGGAAGAAGGCTACGGTTTCGGTGCCGAAGGTGACTGGAAGACCGCCTGCCTCTATCGCACCCTCTGGATTATCCAGCAGGGCATGCCCACCGGTTGTTCGTTCCTCGAGGACTACACGCTGAACTTCGCCGGCGACCGCAGTTCTTGTCTCCAGAGCCACATGCTCGAGATTTGCCCGCTGATTGCTTCAGACAAGCCCAAGCTCGAGGTACACTTCCTTGGTATCGGCATCCGCAAGCAGCAGACCGCCCGCCTCGTCTTCACCTCGAAGACCGGCGCCGGCATCAAGGCCACCGTCGTCGATCTCGGCAATCGTTTCCGTCTCATCTCTCAGGAGGTAGAATGCATCGAACCGAAGCCCATGCCGAAGCTCCCTGTGGCCTCAGCTCTCTGGATTCCGCAGCCCACGTTCGAAATCGGCGCTGCTGCCTGGATTCTCGCCGGCGGCACCCACCACTCAGCCTTCTCTTACGACATCAACGAGGAGTATTGGGAGGACTTCGCTGAGATGCTGGGCATGGAATACGTCCGCATCAACAAGCAGACCACCATAGCCGACTTCAAGCAGACGCTGCGCAACAACGAGGTTTATTACATGTTGAACAAAGCACTGAAGTAAGATATGACAGCAAAACAAACCATCGAGGCCGGAAAGGCCATCCTCGGAATCGAATTCGGTTCCACCAGAATCAAAGCCGTGCTCATTGACGAGCAAAACAAGCCCATCGCACAGGGCTCACACGAGTGGGAAAATCAATTGGTCGACGGACTGTGGACGTATAGCATCGAGGCCATCTGGTATGGTCTTCAGGACTGCTATGCAGAGCTCCGCAAGGACGTCCTGAAGCAGTACGACTGTGAGATTGAGAGTCTCGCTGCCATCGGATTCTCGGCCATGATGCACGGCTACATGGCCTTCAATGAGCAACAGCAGATACTGGTACCCTTCCGCACCTGGCGCAACACGAATACAGGCAAGGCTGCTGCCGAGCTGTCGAAGTTGTTCAATTATAACATTCCGCTGCGCTGGAGCATCTCGCACCTCTATGAGGCCATCCTCGACAACGAAGAGCATGTGTCAGACATCAAATTCCTGACCACGCTGGCAGGCTACGTACATTGGCAGGTGACGGGTCAGTTTGTGCTTGGCGTGGGCGATGCCTCGGGTATGATACCCGTTGACCCCGCCACGAAGACCTACGATGCCGAGATGGTGAAGAAGTTCGACGAGATTCTGGTGGCCAAAGGCTTGCCCTTTAGACTTCTCGACATTCTGCCGAAGAGCCTGAATGCTGGCGAAAGTGCAGGTTTCCTGACTCCCGAAGGTGCCAAGAAGCTGGATGTTAGTGGACACCTGAAGGCAGGTGTGCCCGTCTGTCCTCCCGAGGGCGATGCCGGTACGGGTATGGTAGCCACCAATGCTGTGAAGCAGCGTACAGGTAACGTCTCAGCCGGAACGTCATCGTTCTCGATGATTGTACTGGAGAAACCGCTGTCGAAGCCTTACGAAATGATTGATATGGTGACTACGCCGGACGGAAGTCTCGTGGCTATGGTACATTGCAATAACTGCACCAGCGACATCAATGCCTGGGTGGGCCTGTTCAAAGAGTACCAAAAGTTGCTGGGACTCGAGGTCGACATGAACGAGCTCTACGGAAAGTTGTTCAACAAAGCTCTGGAAGGTGATGCCGACTGCGGCGGACTGATGGCATACAATTACGTCAGCGGCGAGCCCGTCACAGGACTCTCCGAGGGTCGCCCGTTGTTTGTTCGCTCAGCTAACGACAAGTTCAACCTGGCCAACTTTATGCGAAGCCACCTCTACGGAGCCATCGGCGTACTGAAGATTGGTAACGACATCCTGTTCAAGGACGAGATGATTCGTGTGGACCGCATTACCGGTCACGGCGGTTACTTCAAGACCGCAGGCGTGGGTCAGCGCATGCTCGCTGCCGCCCTCAACTCGCCCATCTCAGTCATGGAGACCGCTGGTGAAGGCGGTGCATGGGGTATCGCCCTGTTGGCTGGCTACCTCATTAACAAGAACGGCAAGTCGCTGGCAGACTATCTGGAGGATGTGGTCTTCGCAGTCAACACCGGAACCAGCATCGCCCCGACTGCTGAGGACGTTGCTGGCTTTGAGCGCTACATTGAGAATTACAAGAAGTGTCTGCCCATTGAGCAGGCTGCCGTCGATAGCAAGGCATAAATGAGAAAGGCTCTATTAATCATCGCAGTCCTGTGCGCAGCATATTGCGGCGCACAGGAGCTGCAGGTGAAAATCACCATCAACAGTCAGGCCGTAGAAGGCTCTAACAAGAGTGACTTCGAAAACCTGCAAGGGGCCTTGCAGCAGTTTATGGATGACCGTCAGTGGACTGAGTTGCAGTTCCAGAAGAACGAGCGCATCGTCTGCAACTTCAACATCACCGTAACGAAGTACGACAAGGACAACCACCGCTTCACCTGTAATGCCCTGATCCAGGCCAACCGTCCTGTTTACAACTCAGCCTACACCACCACCTTATATAATAATAAGGATGCGGATTTCAATTTCGACTTCACCCCGTTCGACCAACTGAACTTTACTGATGAGGTGATAGACAACCAGTTGACGGCCTTGATGGCGTACTATGCCTACCTCATCATCGGACTCGATCTCGATTCCTTTTCACCATTGGGTGGTACCGACGTCCTCATGCGTTGCATGCAGTTAGTGAACAACGCCCAGGACTTAGGTTTCCCCGGCTGGAAGGCCTTCGAGAACAGCCGCAACCGCTTTGCCATCATCAACGACTATTTAGATGAGGCCATGAAGCCGTTCCGGCAGCTTCAATACGACTATTACCGCACGGGCCTTGACGAAATGGCCAACAATCCGGAACGAGGTCGCACCAATATCTCGACAGCGTTGGAAAACGACCTGAAGAAAGCGCATGAGGACAAACCGCTGAGTCTGGTGCCACAGATTTGGACGGACTATAAGCGCGACGAGCTGTCAAACATTTACAAAGGCAAAGGCACCCAAAAGGAGAAGGAAACGGTTTACGACATCCTCTTCAACATCAATCCCTCCCAGAGCGACGCCTGGAACAAGATTAAGAATTAAGAGGTAAGAGGTAAGAAGTAAGATGTAAGCAGTAGAGGTTATGCTGACAAGACTGTATATCAGAAACTATGCTTTAATTGACGAGTTAGACATCGAGCTGTATAAGGGTTTCTCGGTGATTACCGGCGAGACTGGTGCTGGCAAGAGCATTATTCTTGGAGCCATCGGACTGCTCTTAGGACAGCGTGCCGACTCAAAGACGCTGAAGCAGGGCGCTGACAAGTGCGTCATCGAGGCTCACTTCGACCTGTCAGCCTATCAGCTGCAGGCGTTCTTCGATGACAACGAGATAGAGTTCGATGCCAATGACACCATCATTAGACGGGAACTGACGGCAGCTGGCAAGAGCCGCTCGTTCATCAACGACACGCCCGTTCCCCTGACCACTTTGAAGGAGTTAGGCGAACAGCTCGTCGACATCCACTCGCAGCACCAGAACCTCTTGCTCAGCAAGCAGAACTTCCAGCTGAGCGTGGTCGATGTGCTGGCTAAGGACGCTAAGGAACTCGCCGACTATCGTCAGTCATACCACAACTACCAGACGAAGAAACAGGAGTTGGAATCGTTGAGGGATGACATCGAGCGTAACCGCCAGAACCTCGACTTCCTGCAGTTTCAGTACGACGAACTGACTGCAGCCAACCTCACAGCCGGTGAGCAGGAAGAGCTGGAACAGCAGAGCGAGACGATGACCCATGCCGAAGACATTAAGACGGCCCTTTACGAAGCTGACAATGCGCTGAACGGCGAGGACAGCGGCGTCATGTCGATGGTTAGGTCAGCAACCAATGCGCTGGGTTCTATCAGCCGCGTAATGCCGCAGACGCAGGAATTGACGGAGCGCCTGGACTCATGCCGCATCGAACTGGCCGACATTGCCGACGAGGTGAGCCGCCTGCTGGAACATACCGACTTCGACCCCGCAGAATTAGACAACATCAACAACCGCCTCGACAGGATTTACGAGCTGGAGAAGAAATACCGCGTTGACACCGTCGAGGAACTCATCAGTCGCCGCGATGAACTGAAGCAGCAGCTTGGCAACATCGAGAACAGCGACGAAGCCTTGGCAGAGCTGTCGGCACAATGCGATAAGCTCGCAAAACAATGTCAGCAACAGGCCGATGCCCTTACTAAACTGCGCCAGAAGGCCGCTAAGGAGATTGAGCACCAGTTGCAGCAGCGACTTGTGCCCTTAGGCATGCCCAATGTCCGCTTCCAGGTCAGCATCAAGTCCGAAACGCTCGGAGCCCACGGTCAGGACAACGTCTGTTTCCTCTTCTCCGCCAACACCTCTACCCCACTCCAGCCTGTAGCCCAAGTGGCCTCCGGTGGTGAGACGGGCCGTGTCATGCTATCGCTGAAGGCGATGATTAGCGGCGTCGTTAAACTGCCCACCATCATCTTCGACGAGATAGACACTGGCGTCAGCGGAAAGATAGCCGAGAAGATGGCCGAGATGATGCACGAGATGGGACAGCAGGAGCGTCAGGTCATCTCCATCACCCACCTGCCGCAGATTGCCGCCTTGGGCACCCACCACTACCGCGTATCGAAAGAAGAGACGCCTCAGGGTACAACCAGCCACATGCAGGAACTCTCCGCCGACGAACGCGTCACAGAGATAGCCCAAATGCTCTCTGGCAGCAACGTCACAGATGCCGCCGTTGCCAACGCCAAGCAGTTACTCGGAAGTAAACTTTGAATTCAAAGTTCAATCATCACACTTAGTCCTTGCGGTCGCATTACCTTAGTCCATGCGGTCGTTAGTCCATGCGGTCGCGATAGTCTTCATAGGTGAAGCGGCGCAGAAGTTCCAACGAGCCGTCAGAGTGAAGCATGGCGATAGAGGGATGGGAAATACCATTAAAGGTGTTTGTCTTCACGGTCGTATAGTGAATCATGTCCTCGAAGACAATCTCCTCGCCCACTTGCAGTTCGTGGTCGAACTGCCACATTCCCATAAAGTCGCCGCTCAGGCAGCTGTTGCCGCCCAATCTATAGAGGTGAGAAGTCAGAGGTGAGAGATGAGAGACATCTTCTTCCACGTGTTCTGCCCCACGCACATCCGGATAATACGGCATTTCAAGACAGTCGGGCATGTGGCAGGTGAAGCTGACGTCTAAGATAGCCGTGCGGATGCCCTTGTCCTCCACGATGTCCACCACGCTGCTCACCAACGGCCCCGTCTGCCAGGCAAAGGCGCTGCCAGGCTCGAAGATCACCTTCAGGTGCTGATAGCGCTGATGGAAGCCCTGCACCAGACTAACCAATAACTCGATGTCGTAGTCCTTTCGGGTAACCAAATGTCCACCGCCGAAGTTAATCCACTCCAACTGCGGAAACCAGCGTGCAAACTTCTCCTCGATATGTTTCAGGGTACGCTCGAAGACGTCCGCCCCACTCTCGCAATGACAATGGCAATGGAAACCCCTGATGTCGGCAGGCAGTTCGTCGGGCAGTTTATCTGAAGTAACGCCAAAGCGCGTACCCGGTGCACAGGGATTATATAATAAGGTGCCTACCTCCGAATACTCAGGGTTGATGCGCAAGCCTAACGACACGCCCGCCGCCCGTTCGTGGAACCGCTCATACTGCGTCAGTGAATTGAACGTCAGGTGGCTTGAACAGCGCACGATGTCGTCGAACTCGTCGTCCTTATAGGCTGGCGAATAAGTATGTGCCTTCGCACCAAACTCCTCTAACGCCAGCCGCGCCTCAGAGAGCGAACTGGCCGTCGTCGAACTGATGTACTCGCGGAATATGGGAAACGTCTTCCAAAGCGCAAACGCCTTGAACGCCAGTATCCACTCCGACTCCGTACGCCGCGCCACCTCACGTATCAGCGCAAGGTTCCGCCGCAGCCGGTCTTCTTCAATTATATAAATAGGTGTCTTCATATTTATTTCTAATAATCTTTGCTTCACCATTGAAAGTACATATCTCGGTTGCCAATTTATGCATGCAAAAATAGTAATAAAAAATGAGACGCCCAAAGAAAAAAGGCACCTTTCTTCAGAAGTTGCGGCACTTTCCTTCAGAAATCACGGCAACTTCTTCAAGAAATCACGGCAACTTCTTGAGGAAATCACGGCAATAATTGAAGGAAATCACGGCAATAATTGAAGGAAATCTACGCGATTTCTGAAGGTTTTCTACGCGACTTTTCCAAAGGATATTTTTCTTACTGGTGTTTTTTGTAGGACGTTACTAAGGGGACTGCGAGGAAAAGGGCGAAAGGGAGGAATATGAGTGCGGCGTGTGGGGTGTGGTTTGTGGAGTGGTGACGGGCGGGGGCTGCGAAGGTGGTCTGGTATTTCAGCATGCGAGTGATGTAGGCATCGACCTGCGACCAGTTCTCGGCTTCGACTTCGGCAATGAGACGGGGGAAAACCTCACGGATGTAACGCTGGTGCTCAGCGTCCAACGAGGCGGGCAGACGGTCAGCTGCGGCATACCAGTTGACGCAGCGGTCGGCGGCGGGATACCAGTTTTCACGGCGGTTGGCGGTGGGATGCTTGTCGGTGCTGTCCTGCCGTTTGGCGTGTGGGAAGATGCGCAGGGACTTCCAACCATCGTAATCAAAGAGGTAGATACAGAACATCTGCTCGGCAGTCAGGCTATCGGAATGGACGGTCTGCTGCTGGTGGATGTACTGCCTGAGTGACTGGATGCGGCCGCTGTTGTCGCAAACCATGAGTTGACAGAAATGAGCGGCGGTCGCCTTAGGCAAAGTATTGGCAGCACCCATACCCAAGGCAACAGTCGCTATAGAAAATACTAAGATGAATAACCTCTTCATTAACATTCTGAGATGAAAGTCCTCTTCATTTAGATGGACTCGATGAACCGGATGACGGCGTCGCGGTCGGCCTTCTTCAGATGATAGAACTTCTCGGTGGCCTTGTAGCCGTCGGACTGTTTGGAATAGCCATGCCACATGATGGCCTCGAGAACGGTACGTGCCCGGCAGTCGTGGAGACGGTCGTCGGCACCTGTCAGCTGGCGCGAGAGTCCACGGCCCCAAAGTGGCGTGGTGCGGCACCAGCCGGTACGGATGTCGTTCTTCATGAAGAGTCGATGCTGCACCATATCGGTATAGGGCCAGATGGTCTGGTTGGCAAAACGCGGGAGCATCTTCGAGGCATCCTTTCCGATGCTGTTGGCGTAGGCCTTCGTGGCAGCATCTACCCACATATCGTCAGAGCCTGTCTTCCACGACGGGCGATGGCATTGGGCACAACCCAATTCCGTGAACAGTTCCTTGCCACGCTGTACGTCACCTTCGTTCAGGTTACGGGCAGCAGGTACGGCCAGTCCGCGGTGCCAAACCATGAACTGATAGTACTGCTTGTCGTTCATTTCCTCCTTGCCGTTATACGGGAGACCCTGGAACAGATACTTGTCGAAGGTCTCCTTCTTGGCGACGGACGAACAGCTCAGTATCTCGTTGACGCGTTCGGCGATACCCTCGTCGGTGCCGTCGGCATAGTAGGGATGAAGGATGCTGGCGGGTGATGCACCGTGCTGCTTGATATAGGCAATGACCTCGGCATCCTCGCTCTGTGCCTTGGCCCAGGCCGGTGTGGAGTAGAGCCAGTGGCGGTCGGAGCGGGTGACGTTGGTGATGTTCCAGATGGCGTTGGCACCGGCACCGTCCTGCAACGTGCCGCGGGTCATGGCATAGGTGAAACGCTTCAGCGGACCGTGGCTGCCGTGGAACTTGCCCGTATCGTTATAGCCGGCGGAATAGTAGGCAGAAGCCTTGAAGGTGCCTGCATCCTTGTCCCACATGGCAGGATTCAGCTCGACATATTTCGACTCGGCCTTCCATTGGGCCTCGATGTCCTCGTCGGTGATAGCGTCGAGCAGACCCGTGCCATAGACGCCGATGGTCGACTCCAGACGGACGTCGTAGTTGGTGGGCTTGGGATTTGTGTTGAAAGCCTCCTGCGGAATGCGCACCTCGGGATAGATGAGGGCATACTTCTCACCGTCCTCGAACTCCATAGGCAGGCCGCTCTCCATCGCAGAAACCTGTTTCCAGTCAATCTGGATCTGGTCTTCGTCGATAGGAGCCTTGAAGGGCGACATGGCCTGCGTCTGGGGCATGCCTGTTACCTCGCTGATGTAGGCGTTGTTGTCAGGATGATAGATGACGAGCAGATAGCCATTGCCAATCTGGTTGGCACGGTATTTCGTCTGGCGCTTGCCGTGTCCGTAGCTGGGGTGACAGGCAATACACGAGTTGCGCACCCAAGCTGGTCCCAGACCTTTACGAGGTTCCTGCTCGAAGGTGTAGAGTTTCTCAAAGAAACCCTCACCAACGATGAAATCTTCCTCCATGCCAGCCTGACTGGTCACGGCAGGAGCCGGAGCCGAATAGCTGGCCTTCTCTGTGGTGCCGAGCTGTCCGCCAGGAAACCACTCCTCGGCGGTGAAGTTGCCAGTAGCCTTACCGAACGCCTGTTCGTCGGGCGTCAGCGGCCCCAGCTCCGACAGGTTGTCATCGCTATCGGAGCAACCCGACAGCAACAACCCTAAACCTATAATTATATACTTGTAATTCTTCATGCTTCTAAATACTTTAATACCGCGAGTTCTTTTCTACTACGTATAATATTAGTAGTTACTCTCCAGAATCCCAGTCTTCGTCGTCCTCGAAGTTGATATTCCAGATGGTGCAGCAATACTTGACGAAGGGTGCCGGCATGTTGCTGATAGCCTGGATGGCGGCGACGTAGCCATTCTCCACTTTCTGATTGACAGTCTCGTTCTTGACGCTGGCAAAGAACGTATGGAACGAGTACTCGTTGGCCGTCTTGTTGGTAGAGCCCAACCAGACGTTACGGATGGAGCGGATGTTGTCGCGGAAGTCGGTTATGGAGTTGTAGCTGTAGGGCGACTCCACGTAGCTCACGTCACCAGCGGCGAAGGGGTTGGCAATCTTGGCCGTTCCCACCTCGTTGGCAATAGCCACACAAGAGCCCTCGTCGTCGCTCAGCACCTGGGCGATGGCAGCCTTCAAGGTTGAGAAAGTGCTGTTACTTCCGCTGATGCCGGCCTTCGTCAGGTTTTCGCCATACGACAGGCCCTTCTCCGTCTGGTAGTCCAGACCGGCGGCCTTGACGACAGCGAGGCGACTGCTGTTGGCACCGCCGTCCCAGGCACATTGCAACTGGAAGCAACGCTCCTTCAGCAGCTTGCAGATGGTCTGGGCATAGGCCAGTTCCTGGGCACCGCTGATGTTCTCGAAGTTCTTATAAGTATCTTTACCCTGCAACTCGGCCACCTTGCGAGGCTGGCCGTCGCGGAAGAGGATGAACTCCAGGGCGTGGAAACCCAAGATGGTGGCGTCCTCAAGCATCTCGTCGTTCATGCCGTTGTTGAAGTAGCTCAGCAACAGCGAACGGTTCAAAGGCCAGGAGTCGATGGTGGGGTCGATGTCGAAGTCGCTGGCAGCACCCATGAGGAAAGCCTCCGACTGCTCCCAGTACTTACGGGCCTCCTTGAAGTCGTCACAGGCGCTGTTAATCTGAGCCTGGGTGATGCTGTTGACGGTCAGACCGTTCAGCGTCTTCTCCAAGGCCTCCGTCTCGTCGGCCAGCTTGGTGTAGGTGGGAATAATCACGTTGTTCACCAGGTTCTCCAGAGTCTTGCGCAGATAGGCCTCCTGAATCTCCGAGAGTTTCGAACTGGCGATGACGGCATTGGCACCCTCGAGTTCGCCAACCAGACCGACGCAACCATCGATAGCCGTCTGACCAAACACCTTATTAGAATAGTTGGCAGGCGTAGTGTTGGCTGGATACGTATCCTGGTCAACAATTGGCGTCGTTGTCACGATGTTAAACTGCTTGTTGTCCTCATCGTTGTTGTCGTTGTCGCTGCTGCAGGCAGTCAGCGTCGTCAGGCCCATCAGCAGGGCTACAGAATAAATAAACTTCGTTTTCATTGTCTCTTCTTTTATTTCGTTATAGCGTTATTATGTTAATAAGGTTATTTCGTCATTTCATTATTTCGTCATAGCGTTATTGAGTTAGTAAAGTCATTTCATTATTTCGCCATCCCGACTACAAAAAGAATCCTTCATAGGCGACGCCGATGCTGACGCTGGGTTCGTCGTTGTAGATGGATTTCAGGAAGCGGTGCGAGTATTCAGCCTTGATGACCACCTGCGGCACGGGATGATAGTTGAGACCGGCAGCCATACGCTTAACGGCAGTGTAGTCATAGGCCGTGCCCTTGGTATTGCTGGCGTAAGGGTTGTAAGCCTCGTAGCGTCCGAAGACGTAGAGCTTTTGGTTATCCTGGCGCATCTGGGGAATCTGCGAGAAGATGTCGTAGCCAGCCTCGATGCCCACAGCATAGGCATTCTTCGAGACAAAGGCCGAGTGCTTGTAGGGCGACTTAGAGTTCAGGCGGTTATAGACATACTTCAGTTGCTCGGCATCGCCTAAATAGCCGTAGTCAGCCTGTCCACGGACAATCCAATTGTGGGCATTATACGTGAAGTCAAAGGCTCCGATGGCCACCACGCCTTTATATTCTGCGTCCACGCCATTGGCATTGCGGGGATAGCTGTTGCCGATGGAGTGGCCATAGTATCCGCTGAGTCCGATGCGTAAGCCGGGAACGGTATAGTTGTCTAAACGCAGGGCGACGCCGTACTTGTTGGCGACGTCGAACTCCAATGGCGACTTGTGACCCTTCTTAATCCAGCCGACGTTAGTGAATTGGTCGGCATTCAGACCAGCCACAAGCTGCGCCTCGTAACGGAAGTCCTTGTAGCGACCCCACAGCGAGACTCCCGTCTGGTGCCACGTCGAGGGCATGATGGTGTTCTCGCCCTCAGGACGATAGACGGTGAAGAAGTTCAACGGCTCGTGGTGGGCATTGTTCAGTCCGACAGGTACGACGATGTGGCCTGCGCGGATGTTGGCAGCAGGCGAGAACGACTTCTGAATCCAGAACTGCTCCAGCTCTACCTCACCACCCTTCTCGGTCTCCTGTTCCCATTCGCCGCCTTCCTCGTCTTCCTTCTCATAGGCAATGCCGTTGCCGCCGTGCTCAAACTCTATCTCAGTGCCAACAGTCCAACCCTTGCCAAAGTCGTAGCCTAAGAAGACAACGGCATGGGGAATGTCAAAACGGCCGTGACTCGGGTCATTCTTATGTTCTTCAGGTTGGCTGTAACGGCTGACGTGGTCGCTGAAGAAGTTACGCGAAAAGACAGCCTCGCCGTAGCCACCAACCTTCAGTCGTGACGACGCACAAGTCTTTTTCTCTGCCTTTGGCGCATCACAAGCCTTCTCTGTCTTCGGCGCATGTCTTGTAGCTCCAGTAGTTGCATCCACTTCTGTCACCTGTGCCTTTGCGCCAAGGTTTGATAAAGCCATAAATACCGTCAATGCGGTAGCAAATTTTCTATTCTTCATCTTTCATTCTTCATTTCAAATCGCCTGCAAAGGTAAGGCGATTTCAACAAAACGACAATACCTAATAATGATGAAATCGTTTTTTACTCTTGCACGATTCATAATAAATGAGTACTTTTGCAGCGTCTAATAATTAATAAGGTATAGGGCAATATGAAGAATGTGAAGATGTATGAGGCGGGCGACAAGATGATAACGCTCATCAAGGACAACTACAGCGTGTTGCAGGCATTAGGCTCGTTTGGCATTAACCTCGGTTTTGGCGACAAGACGGTCAGCGAGACGTGCCAGATGAACGGGGTGGACACCTACACCTTCCTGGCGGTAGTCAATTTTACGATTAACGACTTCACCAATTATGAGGATGACGAGCAGATCAGTGTTCCCACGCTGTTGCACTATCTGAAGGCCAGTCACACGTACTACCTCGACTTCCAGCTGCCCTTCATCCGCCGTGAGTTGCAGGAGAGCATCAGCGAGGACGATGCCCTAGGCGGACTCATCATGAAATTGTACGAAGGCTATGCACAGGAGATACGACGACACATGAAGTACGAGGAGAAGACACTCTTCCCATACGTCGAGTCGTTGCTCGAAGGCCACCCCATGAACGACTACAATGTCGAGACGTTCTCGAAAAACCATGAGCAGACCGACAAGATACTGCGTGAGTTGAAACTCATGATCATCAAGTACCTGCCTACCGACGCCCACCATAACAACCAATTGACGGCCACTCTCTACGACATCTATAACAACGAGGAATGGCTGCATCAGCATGCCGAAGTGGAAGACCGTATCTTCACGCCGGCCATCAAGCGTTTGGAACGGGTTACCAAGCAAGAGGATGTGTCGAAGAACATCTCATCGATGGTTTTCAAAGGTGGACAAGACAATAACGCCGCGCTCAGCGACCGTGAACGCGACGTTATCATTGGTGTAGTACAGGGCTTGCAGAACAAAGAGATTGCCGACCGTCTGTGTATTTCGGTGAATACCGTCATCACACATCGTCGCAACATCGCCCGCAAGCTACAGATTCACTCCCCAGCCGGCCTTACCATCTTCGCCATCGTCAACGGACTCGTCGACATTTCGAGCGTGAAACTGTAGAATCATTTCCTGTCAAAGCATGTAGCGCTTGAAGAAATCCACGCATTGGCGGAAGAGATGGTTGCGCGTGTTGCCTCCGTTAATGCTGTGGTTGCGATTGGTATAAACCAACTGACGGAAGTCCTTGTCGGCCTGAACCAGTGCCTCGGTATATTCTGCCGTATTGCGGAAGTGTACATTGTCGTCGGCCGAACCATGGCAGAGCAAGAGGGCGCCATGCAACTTCTCAGCCCTGCTAATGGGACAGTCGAAATAACCTAACGGATTCTCCTTCGGTGTACGCATATAGCGCTCAGTATAGATACTATCGTAATACTTCCACGACGTAGGCGGAGCAATGGCAATACCTGCGCAGAATACTCCCCTACCCTCGGACATAGCCATCAGCGTGTTGAAGCCTCCAAAGCTCCAGCCCCAGATGGCAATGCGGTCCTTGTCAACATACGACTGCTGGCCTAACCACAGAGCAGTCTCCACCTGGTCAGCGGCCTCTAACTTGCCTATCTGTTGGTAAGTACACTTCTCAAACTGGACACCACGCCCTCCCGTGCCACGATTATCGACGCAGACACATAGGAAGCCCTGCTGACAGAGATACTGCTCGAAGATGGCTCCCTGACCGCACATGCCGATGTTCCAACGGTCAGCTACCTGCTGGTTGCCAGGACCGCCATATTGGTACATCACCACAGGATACTTCTTCGAAGGATTGAAATCAGCTGGTTTGATTAGCCAGCCGTTCAGCTTGACACCCTCCGAAGTGGTCAGCGTAAACAGCTCGCGGCGACCCAGGCTGTAGGCCGACAACTTTTGACGCAGCTGCTGATTGTCCTCCAAAGTGGTCAGCGTCTTACCTTTGTTGTCGCATAAAGTATAGACGGGTGGCGTATTCAGATTGCTCCAGGTGCGGATAAAGTATTTGTAGTTCTTACTAAACACGGCACTACTCCAGCCGGCCTGCTCGGACAAGCACTCGCGCTTGCCATTCTGGTGCATCACCCAGACACGCTGGTCGGTGGCGCCGTTCTCGTGAGAGGCATAGTAGGTGTCGCCCGTTGCCTCGTCGTAACCATAGACAGCGCTGATCTCATAGTCGCCCGTCTCAATCTGGCGCAACTGCTGACCGTTCATATTATAGAGGTAGAGATGCATCCATCCTGTACGGTCGCTGGGCACGAGGATATGGCGTCCCGTGAACTGGACACCGTGCACCACTTCCTCGCGAACATATTTATCGACCTTCTCCTCGATAATCTGCTTGCACACCGTCGACAAAGGGTCGCATAAGAAGATGCGTAGACAGTCCTGATGGCGGTTCAGGGTGAAGACTGCCACCCCACGAGACGTTTCCCCGCTACCCGAAGCCTGAGAAGCTCCTGCGGACTGTCCATCAGAATTGATCATCACAAGGCGCGGCACGTAGCCGTCGGCATCCAACGGCACCTGCAACTGACGCTTCTGGCGACTGGCAATGTCGAAGCTCCACACCGCCACGCGGGAATTGTCCTCACCGGCGATAGGATATTTATAGGTGTAGAAGCCCGGATAGCCAGCATATTCCGTCTTCTCAGGATTCAAACCTTTATACATCGGCATCGAGAACTGCTTCACCGCTGTCTCGTCGTAACGCACCCACACTAACTGCTTGCTGTCGGCAGTAAACACCATGGCACGTGACAGGCTAAACTCCTCTTCGTTCACCCAGTCGGGTATGCCGTTGATGATTTCATTGCGCTTGCCGTCGGTGGTAATCTGAACTTCAGCATTGTCATATAATAGCTTGACGATGAAGATGTTATTATCTCTGACAAAAGCTATCTGAAGACCGTCAGGCGAGAAGAGCGGCGTCTGCTGCGGACCATTCTCCGACAGCGGCACAAGACGGTTGTTCCGCACAGTATAAATATAATATGTGGCGGTGAACGAGTGGCGGTAGATGGCCTCCGTATTCGTCTGAATGAGCAGACGACTGCCGTCAGGACTGACAATGTAGCCATCCACGCGGTCTATCTGAGGTCCCTTTGCCGAAGCGACGTCGAACAGCACGCCAACCTCCTTGCCCGTCTTAAACGAACATTGCACTATACGCTTGCCGTCACTACTCAGCTGGGCATACGTCTCACCATCGGCCAACGGTGTCACGGCAGCCATCGACTCACCGCGGAACTCCCCGCTGGTAATCGTCTTCAACTCCAGATTCTGCGCAGCCACACTACTTGAAACTAAAAATGACATAAATAACAAAAAACTCCGCACCATATTCTTAATGCTTAATAGCCAAAGGCTTTTTATTTCACAACAAAATCAAATTTCTGCAAATCTTTATCCTGCGACGAGGTACCGTAGAATATCTCGTAACGGCCAGACTTGACTGCCAACTCGTCAATGCTCTCGTCATAGTATTCGAAAGCCTCGCTGTCAAGGTCTATCACAGCCGTCTTGGTCTCGCCCGGCTTCAGCGTCAGCTTCTGGAATCCCTTCAAAGCCTTGATAGGAGCACCGGCATCGTCAAGACGCTTCACATAAACCTGTACAGTCTCGGTACCCTCACGCTGACCAGTATTAGTCACCGGAACAACAACGACGCAATTGGGTTTGCCGGCTTTAGCGGCTTTTTTATTGATGACAGTCTTGGCCTTACCCACACTGAACGTGGTATAGCTCAGTCCGTAGCCGAAGGCATACTGCGGCACACCCGTGAAGTAACGATATGTGCGGTTCTTCATCGAGTAGTCCAGGAAGTCGGGCAAGTCGTCATTCGAGCGATAGAAGGTGACAGGCAGTTTTCCGCCAGGATTATAGTCGCCAAAGAGTACCTCAGCCAATGCCTTGGCACCGCCCTGACCAGGATACCAAGCCTGCAACAAGGCATCGTACTGACCCTCGACGCTGCCGAAGGCGATAGCAGAACCAGAGCAGTTGACGAAGATGACGGGTCGTCCCGTGGCATGCATGGCCTTGACCAGCATCTGCTGAACCTTCGGTAACTCTATGTCTGCTTTGTCACCACCTTCGCCCTCCATACGGGCCGAAATGCCGCCGATGATGATGATGGCATCAGCCTGCTTCACCTCGTTGGCAAGGTCTGTGAAGTCGACGAGTTTGCGCTCGCAGATGTCGCCACGCAGCATGGCAAACTGGCCATTGCCGTGTTTATACTCGATGCAGACATCGTAGGTCTTGCCCTGCTCTACAGGGAACGACTTATACTCTACACGGCGTCCGAAACCAAAGCCACGGCGACCGCCAGGCTTGCCTTCTTCGACCACCTCGCCATTCACCTTCAGCACGTAGCCATTGTCGGTGGTCAGCGTATACTTCATCTCGCCGGTAAAGGTCGAAACGTACTGACCACTAATGCGGACAGACAGCGAGTCGCGACTGACACCCTGAGCAAAGCCCCAAGCACCAAAGGTCGAGAAGTTCAGGTCATTATAGTAGTCTGTCCTGGCAGGTTCGCCAGCCAGTTCACGATTATTGAAAAACTCTACCTTCACGCCCTTGCCTTCGTTGAAGTCCTGCAGGTGATGGATGGTCTGGAATTCGTCGTTCAGTTCACAGGCCTTATCGTAGAAGATCTTAGTATCGGGCAGGGCAGCCTTGATGCCACTCAGCAGCGAGTGCTTGTGCTCATCGGTGGGCGTGCCGCCGTAGTTACCGTTCAGCAGTTCCACGTCGTCAGCATTCGGACCTATGACGGCAAGGGTTTTGATACTCTTGGAAAGTGGGAGAACCGCTTTCGACTCTGAGCCCTGCTGGATGGCTTTGTTCTCTAACAGCACCATCGACTCACGGGCGGCCTGAGTAGCCAGGGCATCATGCTCCTCGGAACTGATATTTGAGGCAGGAATATTGGCCCATGGCAGCATCTCAGCGGGGTCGAACATACCCAGTTCGAAACGGCCCATCAGCGTATAGCGCAGGTGCTTGTCGAGGTCGCTCTCCTTGATCAGTCCTTTCTTCAGACCTTCAGCCAGCGACATAAACACCTTGCCACACTCCAGGTCGGTACCGTTCAAGACTGCATCAACAGAGGCTGATAACGGATCCTTGTGTGTCTCGTGCTGACCTTTATTATAGAAGTTGTTGATGGCATCGCAGTCGGTGAGTACAATAGCATCGTAGCCCCACTTGTTACGTAGTATGTCGATGAGCAGACGGTCGCTGGTACAACAAGGCTTGCCCTCAAAGCGCTGATAAGCACACATCACCTCGCGAACATTCGCTTTCTTCACCAGTGCTTTGAAAGCTGGCAGATAGGTCTCCCAGAGGTCACGATTCGTAGGTTCTACATTCATCGAGTGGCGCAGGGGTTCCGGTCCGCTGTGAACGGCATAGTGCTTGGCGCAGGCATGCGTCTTGAAGTAGCGGTCGTTATTACCCTGCATACCCAATACGGTCTGCACACCTAATACGGCATTCATATAAGGGTCCTCGCCACAAGTTTCCTGACCACGGCCCCATCTTGGGTCGCGGAAGATGTTGACGTTAGGACACCAGAACGTCAGCTCTGGATTGCCTGGATAGTAGGTCACGCCCTGCGGGACGTTAAACAGCTTAGGGTCATTGTGGTTGGTACGATTCCAGTTGGCACGCGCCTCGTCGCTGACCTGCGAGAAGACGTCGTACACCAGCTGGGCATTGAAGGCTGCAGCCATACCAATGGGTTGGGGATAGACGGTATAGCCTCCCTGGCGCACACCATGACAAGCCTCGCTCCACCAGTTGTAACTGGGGATGCCCAACCTGTCGACTGATTGTGATTTGTTCATCATCAGTCCCACCTTCTCGTCGGGCGTAAGCAGCGACAACAGGTTTTCCACGCGCTCCTTGTTCGAGAGTGACGGGTTCTGGAACGGATACTTCACTTGCGCAGAGGCCATGACAGACACCAGCGCAATAAGGCCGAAAAGAATTCTCTTCATAATCGTTATCGTTTTTAGTTGATTTAGTTTCCTTTTACTAATCGTACTTCATAAATCTCACCAATCTGCTTACGAGGCTTCGCCACGAATTTGACGCGCACCTGCTGCTTACCATTCAGCAGTTCGCTAGGAATTGGATAGGTTTCGTACTTAAACTCTGAGATGCGGTACTTGCCGGTGTTGTTGACCTCCTTCACCAGCACGTCGTCAACAAGGATATCGAACTCGTGGGTCTTCCACTCGCCAACACCCCAATACTTCAGGCGCAGGCTGAGGTCTGTCTGGCCGCCGGTCTGCATCAGATAGCTGAAAGAACCGCCGTCGCGAGCATCGCGGAAGAAGGTATCGTTGGTGTTACCAACGTTCGAGCGGTCGCTCTCCATCTTGTGGTCGGTCTCAGGCTGCTGCTCGCCGGGCTGTACCTTATCGACAGTACGTGCCTCCAATGCCTGGCGCTCCTGTTCCTGCTTGGCAAGATCATCGAGATAGCCCTTATAGCCTTGCTCAGAAAGGGCGAGCCAATAAATCATGTAGCGGCTGTCGTGAATCTCGAAGAAAGGTTGTAGTACATTGGCCAATGACGGTTGACGATTGACCATTTTTGTTTCCAACATGAAGTGTAGGGGCTTGCCATCAATAGGTTTCAGCTGGTTAGTAATATCCTCGATATGATCGTTGATGAGGATGGGAGCCTCGTTGATGGGCAGTTTCTTGCCGCTGGCATATTGTCCGAAGCGGCTGTCGTCAGCCACGAGATGAGCCAGGTCTTCCGTTCCTGTCTTCATGCCGAGCAGGATAGGTCCGTGCATCAGGGCTACATACTGCGGCACATTGGGCAGATACTTCACGCTGTTATGCATGGGGAAAGAAATCTCCACCACGTCGCCTTTCTTCCACTGGCGGTCGATGCAGACGTAGCTGGACGGGCCGGTGACGATGCTAACGGGTTGGCCATTGACCTTTACAGAGAAAGTGCCAAGCGTCACCCAACCTGGATAGCGCACCAACAAGGGAAACTCGCTCTTACCATTAGTGATGGTAATCTTACTAGTCTCGCCGTAGGGGAAGGCTGTTTCCTGACGCAGGGTGAGTCCCTTCTCGCGCCAGTTCAGCTCGGAACTTACAAAAAGGTTCACGTAGAGGGCGTTGTCCACATGGGTATAGATAAACTGGCCGTACTTGCCATGATTCTCCATACCCGTGCCGACGCAGCACCACATGGCTTCATTGGGTGCCGAGTAGTTGCGGTAGTGGCGCGGACGAGCGGGGGTAAAATAGACATATCCGCCGTGCTCAGGATGTTGCGAAGAGAGAATATGATTGAATGTCGCCAACTCGTAGTAGTCGGCATAGCGGGCTTCGGGATTGCGGCGATGCAAGTCTTCGGTAAGTTTCAGCATGTTGTTGGTGTTGCAAGTCTCAGGACCGTCAATGTCGTTGATGAAGTCCGTGCAGGCCTCCTTGCTGGGGAAGTGCTCACGACGCGAGTTGCCGCCGAAGGCCAGTGAGCGTTGCCCCGTCACAATGTCCCAGAAGAAGTCGGCAGCATCGTGGTAATGCTCAAGACTTGTCAAGCCGCAAACCTTTTCTCCCCTATCTGTCAGCAGGCATCCTTTCATCGGATAAAGGTTCGACAGTTCGCTGATACGCTCGAATCCCACCACTTTCGGCACTTGCGTATTGGCATGCATATTGTCGAGATTATCTACACGTTGCGACATCGGCGTAAGCAATCTACGGTGTGAGAACCGCATGGCCACGAAGAGATACTTCGGTTCCTTGGTGATGGCGTAGGCATCAGCCAGCACCTCGTTCATGCCGCCGTGCTCGTTGCCCAGCATCCGCTCCATCTGTTCGTCGCTCAGTCCTGCCGTCAGGTCGATAGCCCAGTCACAGAAACCTAAGAAGAGCGCCTTGGCCTGCTCGTTGCCACAATAGAGCCAGGCGTCGCGAAGTCCGGCATACATCTTATGCAGATTATAGAACGGTGCCCACGAGCCGAAATAGACACCGAAGTCGCCTTTCTTGAACGTCGACCAGATGCGTTCGCTGTTCGGCATGCCACCGACGTAACCCTTACCCCAATCGGGATGGTTTTTCGCATTGGCATCGGCACAAAGCTGAAGTTCACTGATCATATACTCCATACGCTGGCGACACTCGTCATTGCCCGTCGCTGCATTGATGGCCATCGCTGTCAGATAGTGGCCACCCACATGTCCGTCCAGGCCGTCCCAGTTCGGATAGGCTTTTGCCTTCGGCTCCAGTCCGGCCTCTTTGCGGTAAGGTGCTAAAAGCCGGTTGCAATCATACTGCAAAAGCGTCTTGACGTTCAGGTCGCTAGCTTTCTTCAATGGACCGTCGAGCAGAGTAATGTCGCCGATAGGAAACTCGTCGGCATACAGTTTGTCTTGTGCTTCTGATATCGCACAGAAGACAAAAAGCACGGAAAGGATAACAATTCTCTTAATCATTTTGCATCACAATATTTATAGGTAGAAGTCTTTAGTCAGCTGCTTATAATTATCATCACCGATAGTCATGGTCTCGAAAGGACGCTCGCAGGGGTGCTTGCGGAAGGCGAGCAGATAGCGGCGGGCTGGACGGCCGGCAACGGTACGAACGGCACAGACACGAGAGGGGAAGAAACCTCGGAAAGTAGCCTCGTCCTCCATGCGCTGGCGGTAGTCGAAAGGTACGACAATGCTCAGTTCACCGTCATCGCGGAGCAGGCGCCATGCGGCCTCCATCAGTTCGGCGTATGTCAGAGTGTCAGCATGTCGCGCCATGTTGCGTTGCTTGTCTGGAGCTGCCAGCGAGTCTATAAAGAAAGGAGGATTGCAGACGATGACATCATAACAAGAATCATGATCTTGTACGCGCTCACGCCTTACCGTTACCTGATTAAAGAAAGGGGATGCAGCAACGTTTTCCTCAGCCTGCTGAACGGCACCTTCATCAATGTCGATGGCCATAATACTAGCGTTGGGGTAACGCTGGGCCATCATCAAAGCTACAACGCCTGTTCCTGTTCCTACGTCAAGCACATCCACTTTCCGCTCGGTGTCACCTGTGCCGCTTTCGAAACTCGGAACCTTGGCCCATGCTCCCAGGAGTACACCATCAGTACCAACCTTCATGGCGCAGAGTTCTTGTCGAACGGTGAAATACTTAAATCTGAACATAGGCTTGTAGTAGAGCAAAAACAATGGTCAACACCAGCACAGCGATGGGGATGTCGCACATGACTGGGGTATAGGTTGCTGGCACAAAAGTTGGCGTCAGACGGAGCACACGGCGGTAGAGATAATAGACCGACGTGCCGACAATGGCTCCCCAAGAGAGTCCGACGAGGATGTCGCCGGGGTAGTGGACGCCCAGGTAGAGCCGCGTATAACAGTTGATGAGCGACCAGCAGACCATAAAGACGGTAAACAGCCGCTGTCGCATGAGCAGCGAGAAGAATATGGCAATCGAGAAAGTGTTCGATGCGTGGGCCGAGAAGAAACCGTAGTTACCGCCACGGTAGCCGTTAACTGTATCGACCAGCATACCTATCTGCGGATCGTGTCCAGGACGCCAACGGGCTACAGTGGGTTTGACAATGGTGTCGTCTATCGTACCTGCCAGAAGTACGCATAGTCCTGTCGCAGCAAGGATCAGGAAGACATCACGAACAGTCTGGTTGCTTTTCACGACAACGTAGAAAAGCGACAGATAGAGCGGAATCCACGTCTTGGCATTGGTGAGCGTGGTGATGAGGCTGTCCAAAAACAACGACTCACTGCCGTTGAACCACAGCAACAACTGCTTGTCAAACTGAATCAACTCCTCCATCACCTCAAGCCCCTAAACTGTCAACACTAAACTCTATACTCTAAGCACTAAACTCTAAACTTTAAATCACTTCTATCTCTTTCGTTTCCAACCAGCCTTCTTTGCCATCGGCCACGCGAACCTCACGCCAGCCACGCATGGAGGAATCAGTGATAGTGACACGGGTTCCTTCGTGCAAGATAAAGAGGTCGGTACCATTCTTCGACGGCGTGCTCTTGACATTCACTGCCGACTTAATGACAATGGCTCCCGTACGATGGGTCAGGGCGTAGCGCTGATGGAAGGCAAAGATATTGCTGACGATAAACACCAGCAATAGCAGGATACCGCCAAAGAACCCAATCTTGCGCAGGGCTATGCGGTCGGCAAAGAGGTAGAGCAAGGCCAGGATGATGGCGATGACCAGCGAAACGAGGGCCATTCGCGCCCAGCCATCAACACTCATCAGGTTGACCAGCGCGTGATACCATGTGACGAAGAACATCTCTGACTCAGGCGTAATCTTATCGATGGTCTTCGAACGGGCCATCTGCAAGTTGAAACGGATGTCTCTGTCACCCGGCGAGAGCAACAGGGCACGCTCATAGTTCAGTACGGCCTTCGTCATCTGGTCCATGCGGTAGTAGCAGTTACCCAGATTGTAATAGAGTTCAGCGCTTACACCTTGTTTCAGCAGTGCCTCATAGTCACGGGCTGCCTGCTGGTAACGTTCCTGAACGAAGGCACTGTCGGCCAAAGCCTTCTGCGGTACAGCCGCAGAAGAAATGAGAAAGGAGAAATGAGAAACGAGAAATGCCGTCAGCAATCTCATGACCCATTGTCTCCTCAATTCTCTCATATTTGTATAGCGCATAACATTTCTAAATAACTTCATTTTCATTGCTCGTTCCTCACTTCTTTCATTTCTCATTTAGCCGAGGGCCTTTTCTTCATTGTGGTGGCTATCTGAGTGATGGCACCCATAGCCGCATCATATACCTTATTCATATTACCTGTAACATCGCCTGGGGCATAACGGGCATATTCGCACTCGTCAAGGGCACCCAAGAACTGATCGATGACGGACTGGTGGACACTATGGGCCGAGAGTTTCTGGCTGATGTTTTCGCGAGACAATTGCTCGACAGGCATGTTCAGCTTGTCACCGACATAGCCCCAAAGTGCCCGTAACACCTCGTCATAGAAGTCGTTCTGCTTACCCGCAGCCATCAACTTGGCAGCTTTCTTCAAGCGCTTCGTAGCCACCTTGTTAGCTTTGCCAGCACGCTGACCCACAATGTCGGCATTGTCGATAGCCCGCTGACGGAAAATGACGAACAGCGAGATAAAGGCCAAGACGAGGACGGCCAGCGACACCCAATACTCGGTGGAGGCGAAGAAGTATTCGCCCACAGCACGCTGACGGCTTTCGCCCATTTTGATATAGCGGATGTCGCTGTTCAGCTGCTTGATATCCTCCTGACCGCTATAAGCCGAAGAACTGCTACCGCTGCCCTTGGCGACATGTAGCGTGAAGGGCTGGGTCTTGACGGTCTTGTATTTATTGCTCTGAGTGTCGAAATAGACATAGCTGATGGCAGGAATCTCGAAAGTTCCCTGATGACGCGGCACAGCCAGGAAGTCATAGATGATGCTTCCCTCCAGGCCGCGTGTCGTCAGCTTGGTCTTGTCCGTTACCTTGGCGTCATAATGGTCGAAGTCGCTGGGGAATTCAACGACGGGCTGTTTGAGCAACTTCATGTTACCCATGCCGCTCACCGTGACACGCAGCTTGACTGGGTCGTTAGCCTTCACTTCCGTCTTGTCGAGCTGGGCAGAAATCTGGAAGGAACCGACTCCGCCAGAGAATCCTGCCGGATGTTCGGGCAACGGGTCCACTTGGATGGTAATGCCAGGAGCGGTAATCTGCTTCTTCACCTCGACATAGCCCGAGCCGCCGTTAAAGAAAGCTTCGAAGGGGTCAACGTTTCGATTCTGCTGGGCGACGATGCCTTCGTAAGTGATACTGGGCACTTCCAACTTACCCGTCACCTGCGGGAACATGACGTATTGTTGCCAAGTGACAGTCTTATAAGGTTTGCCGTTCAGCATTTCCAGATGGAACTGCTTCTCCTGCGACAGCGGTACCTCGCGGGTATAGAAGCTCTTCAAGTCGGCCATCTTACCATTCAACTGGGTCAAGGCCACCAGTGTATATACCTTATAGGTCAAGAGGATAGGTTCTTGCTCACGGACATGCTGCTTGGAAGCAGAAACCTTGATGAAGAGGTCGCTGCCGGAAATGGTGCTACCAGCAGGACGCACCTCCGTACGGCCAGACTGTCGTCGGCCCTGACCTCCCCCACCCGACTGGGCATTGCTGGCATTGCCAACAACCTGGATGTGAATCTCGTTGGAGTTGATGTTCTTGCCACCTACCGTCACATGGGCTGCAGGAATGGTGAAGATACCATTCTTATTGGCTGAAAGAATATAGGTATAGGTGATGGACGACGAACTGGACATGTGGCCATTGACCAATTGGTAGCTGGACTGCGTGGAAGTGCTGGGACCCATGAGCACATCGAAGGCGTCGGGGATGTTACCGGCACGGAAACCCCTCGCTTCGTCGGTATTGACGGTATAGCTCAATCGGAACTGTTCTCCAACAGCAACCTGGTCTGGCGCCCGACCTGTAAGGGTCTGGGCGACGATTGTCGCAATGTAAAAATTTAATAATGAAATAATAAAAATCAGTCGTTTCTTCATTTTTGCATTTTTACATTTTATCAATTTTACAATTTCTCATATTTACATTATCTCATCACCAGTTCTTCTCCAAAGTGCGCTTCTGAGACCTCTGCATGGCTTTCTGCATACGCTCTTGAGTTTGTTTCTCTTCCTGCATGGCAGCATTCAGCAACTGTTCGGCATTGTCCTTGCTCATCTGCTGCTTAGGAGGCTGCTGCTGGTCTTTCTTCTCCTGCTTCTCCTGCTCTTGCTTCTGCTCTTGCTCCTTCTTCTCCTGCTCCTGCTTCTGCTGGTTCTGCTTATCGTCCTGCTGCTGTTGTTTCTGCTGACGCTTGCACAGTTCCAGGTTATAACGGGTCTGGTCGTCGGTAGGATTGTTGCGAAGCGACTCCTTATAAGCCTCGATGGCCTCGTTGAACATCTGGTGTTTCTGACAAATGACGCCTATATTATGGAAAGCCTGGGCGCGTCGCAAAGGATTCGTCTCCAGTTTAGCCGAAGCTTCCAACTGGTTGATAGACAACGAGTCTTTACGTTGCTCCATGAGAGCATTGCCCAAGTTATAAGTAGCCTGCGGGTTACGCTGGTTTTTCTCTACAGCCTTACGATACAGCACTTCAGCCTCAGCCATATTGCCTGCCCTGAACTGCTTATTACCCTGCCGTATCAACTGACGGTCGGATTGAGCCGCCAGGGTTAAAGGTAAAAAGGTAATAAGGTAAAAAGGTAAAACCCATTTCACCCACCTTTTAGCCTTTATATTTATCATCTTTTCCATTATTTACTTTTTTACCTTTTTACTTTTTTATCTTTTTACCTTTTAAACAAACTAATGCGCTTCAGCATCGGGTTCTTGATTTCAAGAATACACAGTTCGATGATGAGCAACAGGAGGACGATAATGCCTACTGCCTGGAACTGCTCGTCAAAGTCACTATACAGTGTAGCGACGATTTCCTTCTTGGCCAGTTTGTCCAGTTCATTGTCCAACTGCTCCTGGGCACGGCTATTGTTCTCGACATGGATATAGGCACCACCGCCGGCAGTAGCAATCTGACGGCACATGTCCTCATTCAAGGCCGACATAACGGTTTGGCCGGACTGGTCGCGCATATAGTCGCCGTTAGACGTGGGGATGGGAGCACCTTGGGGCGAGCCGACACCGAGAACGTAGGTGTTCATGCCGCTGTTGCGGGCGTCCTTGGCAGCTTCCAACGCCCCACCCTCGTGGTCTTCACCGTCGGTAATGACGATGATAGCCTTGCCGACGCCTTGTTGCTGGGTGAAGCTGTGGGAGGCCATATTGATGGCTGCGGCAATGTCTGTTCCCTGCGTGGTAATCATTGAAGGAGTGATGCTCGACAGGAACATCTTGGCACTGACGTAGTCACTAGTGATGGGCAGCTGCACAAAAGCGTCGCCGGCAAAGATGATGAGACCTATCTTGTCGTCGGTGAAATGGTCGACCAGGTTCTCTATCATCATCTTCGAACGATCAAGACGACTGGGAGCCACATCTTCGGCAAGCATCGAATTACTGATGTCGAGGGCAATGATGGTTTCTATTCCCGTACGCTTCTCATGACTGATCTTCGTTCCCATCTGGGGACGTGCCAGCATGACTACCAACAAGGTCCATGCTGCCAGCAGCAGCCAGAACTTCACCGCCGGACGGAAACGGGACACATCGGGGGCCAACAGTTTCATCAGCTCTGGGTCGCCAAACTTGCGAAGGCGCTTTTTCTGCTGACGTACCATCATGAAACGGATGACAAAAAGCACGGGGACTATTGCCAACAGATACAGATATATGGGGTCTTCAAATCTAAACACTTGACTAATATTATATTATTGCGATAGCAAATTATTCACTTTTACCTTACTATTACGGGAGTTTGCGGAACACGGTGATGCGCAGCAGAATCTCCAACAGCAGAATCAACACGGCAGCCAGGGCGAAGGGCTGGTAGGCCTCGTAACGTTTACTGAACTTCTTAACATTCAGCTTCGATTTCTCCAGCTTGTCAATTTCCTTGTAGATGTTCTGCAACTCACGGTTGTTTGTAGCACGATAGAAATCACCCTCTGTGGCAGCGGCAATGCTACTCAACGTCTTGCTATCTATCTCGACAGGGACAGAGACATACTGCACACCACCAGCCACCTGCATAGGATAAGGAGCAGTACCGTTGGTACCCACACCAATGGTGTAGACACGAATGCCCAGACTCTTGGCAATCTCGGCAGCTGTCATCGGCGACAAGTCGCCACGGTTGTTAGAACCGTCGGTCAACAGGATGACCACACGACTCTTGGCTTTCGAGTCTTTCAGACGACTCACGGCATTGGCCAGTCCCATACCGATGGCAGTACCGTCCTCTATCAGTCCACGGGCGGCGATATCAGTCCGCACACCTTGCAACAGGTTGAGCAACGATGCATGGTCGGTGGTCATGGGACACTGCGTAAAAGCCTCGCCGGCAAAGATGGTCAGACCGATATTATCGTTGGGACGACCTATGATGAACTCTGCTGCCACCTGTTTGGCTGCCTCTATGCGGTTAGGGCGCAGGTCTTCTGCAAGCATCGATGTCGATACGTCCATAGCTAACATGATATCAATACCTTCCACAGATTGGTTCTTCCAAGAATTCTGCGTTTGCGGACGTGCCAGGATAAGCACTACGAGCACGAAGACTGCTATACGCAGTAGTGGCAGCAATGGCATGAAAAGCACCTTCCACGAGCGTGGCGCATAGCGATATACATTGGTGTCGCTCATGCGCAGCGTGGGTTCACTCTTCTTCCTGTACATCAGATACCATATTAAATAAGGTATCAGTAAGAGGAGCAGAAACAGATATTCTTTATTGGCAAATTCCACAGTTCAAATCTCAATTATCAATAATCCATTTTAAATTTCCTTTCTCCCTCAAGTCAGCAACTGCCATACGCTGTACACCACGTAGCAGAACATCACCACAACGACAAGTGCTACTGACCAAATCAGAATCTTCAGCACGCGGCGCTCCTTCTGAGAACGCTGGTCGGCCTCGGAGAGTTGTGGTTTCTGCACTTCCTCGACGGGCTGGTTCTCCAGCTTGGTCTGGTTAATGAAGTCGATGGCATTCACCAAGTTGGCATCATTCTCATTGATCATGGTCGAATACTTGGCGAACTTCACCAGGTCGGCCGTCGTAAAGAGCTGGCGTAACTCGTCCAGACTCTGCTGGTCGCCAGTAGACATCAGTCGCTCAATAATCTCAGAACTGGTCATCTCCATGGCCGAGAAGCCATAGCGTTCCTCGATATACTTACGCAACGTATCTGTCAGCTTGGTGTAGTATTCCTTCTGGTTCTCCGAACTCACCATCTTGTCGGCCTTGATCTGCTCTATCTCCTTCATAGCTTTCTGGTGTGGCAACAGTCGCTTCACTATCTTGATATGGGTAATGATAGGTTTGTTGTCGCGAAAGCGCAGATAAAGGTAGTAACCGGCAGCCAACAGAATCAGCATCCATACGCTGAGCCAGAAGGGTCGGCTCCACTCCGACCAAAGGAAAGGATTGTCCTGGACGTCCTTCGGCGGGAAGAATTTGTTCAGCTGCGTGGTGTCCACCTCAACCTCGACCACTTTCAGGGCCAGTTCGTTGCTGGTCAGTTCCTTGCCATTGACCTTCACCTTGAAAGGAGGCAATGGATAGAGATTTCCATCGAACGAAGTCAGCGTCAACTGTATGCTATTGGGAGACAACGTCTTGGTGCTCAGCACTTCTACCCCCGGCACCAGCATCTGACGAGGTTGGAAGGTAGGCCACTCCACCTTTGACGACTCATCGGCATTGACACTCAATGTGACCTGAGCCTGCTCGCCTATCATCATCTCTATCGGACTGATCTCAGCCTTCACACCCTGTGCCTTCACTTGTGGGGTGAACAGCAAGAGGCAAAAGGCAAGAGAGAATATATAGTATAATTTCTTCATTAGCTCCTTTGTTTAAACAACATCAGAAGTGCCTTCACATAGTCGTCGTTGGTAGCGATTGAGACCAGGTCGACATTACTCTTGTTCATGGTCTCCTTCAACTGCTCCTGACGCTGGCGCCAGTAACGCTCATGAGCCTGACGCAACTTACGGCTCGAGGTGTCGATATACTGTTCAAAGCCCGTCTCAGCATCCACCACACGCATCAGCCCCACGTCAGGCAACTCCTTGGCACGAAGGTCATAGACCTGCAATGCCACTACATCGTGTTTGCGGTTGGCTATCTGTAAGGGTTGCAGGAAGTCCTGACGCACGTAGAAGTCGCTGAGTACAAAGGCTGTACAACGGCGCTTGGCAACACTGGTCAGGAACTCCAGGGCCTGTTTCACGTCGGTACGCTTCGACTCGGGGTGGAAGTCCAGCATCTCGCGGATGATATACAAGATGTGCTTGCGGCCCTTCTTGGGAGGAATGTACTTCTCAATGCGGTCAGAGAAGAACACCACGCCGATCTTATCGTTGTTCTGGATGGCCGAGAATGCAATGGTAGCCGCAATCTCCGTCACCATGTCGCGCTTCATCTGGCGCTGTGTGCCGAAGTCCAACGAACCACTGACGTCGATGAGCAGCATCACGGTGAGTTCGCGCTCCTCCTCAAACACCTTGACGTAAGGACGGTGGAAGCGGGCCGTGACGTTCCAGTCGATATCACGGACATCGTCGCCATACTGATACTCGCGCACCTCGCTAAAGGCCATACCCCTACCCTTGAAGGCGGAATGGTACTGCCCGGCGAAGACGTTCGAGCTCAGACCGCGGGCCTTGATCTCTATCTTCCGTACTTTCTTTAATATCTCAGAAGTCTCCATCAATTATGCATTATGAATTATGCATTATGCATTAATTAGGGCACTTCCACCTTATTAATGATCTTCGATACGATTTCCTCGCTGGTGATGTTCGAGGCCTCGGCTTCGTATGTCAGGCCGATGCGATGGCGCAGCACGTCATGAGCCACGGCACGCACATCCTCTGGAACCACATAGCCGCGACGCTTGATGAAGGCATAGGCACGGCTGGCCTTGGCCAGATTGATGCTGGCACGTGGTGAACCGCCGAAGCTGATCATGTCCTTCATTTCCTTCAAGCCATAGCGATCTGGGAAACGGGTAGCAAAGACGATGTCGGCAATGTACTGCTCAATCTTCTCATCCAGATAAACCTCGCGCACCACGGAACGGGCTTTCAGAATCTCGTCAGCCGTTGTCACGGGAGTCACCTTGGGCAGGCTCTCACCGATGTTCTCACGGATAATCTTCTTCTCCTCGTCAATGGTCGGGTAACCGATGACGACCTTCAGCATGAATCGGTCCACCTGGGCCTCAGGTAACGGATAGGTACCCTCCTGCTCGATGGGGTTCTGTGTGGCCATCACCAAGAATGGGTTCGGCAGGTTAAAGGTCTCGCTGCCGATGGTCACCTGCTTCTCCTGCATGGCTTCCAGCAAGGCACTCTGAACCTTGGCCGGAGCACGGTTGATTTCGTCTGCCAGCACGAAGTTGGCGAATACCGGACCGCGCTTCACCTGGAACTTCTCGTCCTTCTGCGAATAAATCATGGTACCCGTCACGTCGGCAGGCAGCAGGTCGGGAGTAAACTGTATACGACTGTACGTAGCATCAATCAGCTGAGCCAGCGTCTTGATAGCCAGCGTCTTTGCAAGACCGGGAACACCCTCTAACAGGATGTTGCCATCAGAGAGAAGACCAATCAGCAGGGAGTCTACCAAATGCTTCTGTCCTACTATCACTCGATCCATGCCAGCCACAAGGTTGGTCACGAATCCACTCTGTTGTTCTATCCGCACATTCAACTCGCGGATGTCAATAGCTTCTGCCATAATTATTTACTTACTTTTTTCGATGTTTCTTTACGAACTGCAAAAGTACGCATTTTCCCCCTCATTACGCACGTTAGCATGCCTAAATAATATTAAAAAAGTTTCCTAAAACTTATATTTAGGAAACTTTCAGAATCAAGAGGCCTTAACTCTTGTTGGTTTTGCGTTTCTTCTTCAGTTGAAGCTTAGGAATCTTGATGACTTGTCCCGCCTTGACAATCGGGTTTTTAGGCAGGTTGTTATACACTTCCACATAACATTCCATATCCGGACCGAGATGGGCACGGCAGATGCTATAGAAAGTCTGACCAGCCAGCACCGTCACCTCGTGGTCAAGACCTACAATCCGGTAGGCGCCCAGACGGACACGGGCATCCTTTTCTGCGTATTTGTCAACAACAGGCTCGGCTACTGCCGGCTCCTTTTTCTCCTCCTTATTGCTGGGAGGAGCACTTTCCGTGTCAGCGGCCTTCGGAGCATCAGTTACTTCAGTTGCATCAATAGCTTCAGTAGCACCAACTGTCTCTGTCACCTCAGTAGCCACAGTATCGATGGGGGCGACGGTCACTGTGTCATGAATGACTATTGTGTTCGGCACGACCGGCTGGACTTGTTTCTGGGAACCGAAGTAATAACCTCCATAGGCAGACGCAGCCATCAGCGCAAGCACCAGCAAACCGCCGAGGAGCCACCGCAACCACGAGCTCTGGGAATCTTCTTCAAAAGCAGGCTCGTCCTCAACATCGTCATCAACTGGTTCGTCTTCAACTTCGTCAGAAATCGTCTCGTCCTCAACAACATCGTCTGAAACCGTCTCGTCCTCAACAGCATCCTCTAAAGTCGGCTCTTCCTCAGAGTCGTCAGCAGCAGGTTCGTCATCAACAACTTCCATAAGAGGCTGGACGGACGGATCCTGAGGTTCTTCCTCTACAGGTTCAGAAACTGTAGGTTCCTCCTCGATAGTAGTAGAAACAGTAGTTTCCTCTTCGATAGGAGTGGAAATTTCTTCCGTGTCCTCATCGATGACATTCTGTTCCTCTGCCTTCAGGTCTTCAAAGTCTACGCCATCGTTCAGCACCACGGTCTCGAACTGCGAGAAGGGTTTGTTGACAAGGTCCTTCATGATGGCATCGGGGATAAAGGTTATTTTGGAATGTCCGTCGATGACGACACGCTGGCCTGTCCTGACACTGACACTCTCACGAGCCTCCACACCGACAATCTTAAACGTACCCAAACCCTTGACCTTGACAATCTTATCTATCTCAAGACGTTCTTGTATAAGCGCGAACATCTCTGCCACGAAACGGTTGGCCTCGGTCTTGTCGAGACCGTTGCGTGCTACGAGAACTGCTGCAATATCCTGTATAGTCTGTCTTTCCATGACTATTGTCCTCCTTTCAGTTTATCCTTCCATTGCTGGTTGGGTTTGAAGTTCAGCACCAACTTCGGTGGAACAAGCATTCTCTGACCCGTAGATGGGTTGATAATGATACGCTCCATCTTCTTCTTGGCTTCGAAGCTACCGAAATTGGGCACCAGCACGGCATTGTCTTCCTGAAAGGCATCGCCCATGGCATTGACAATACCGTTGACCAGCAACTGAGTATTCTTGGTCGAATAGCCCATCCGCTCAGCCAGTTCTGCTATAAATTCCTTATTATTCATATTTCGTTGTGGCGTATAAGTCAAACTCTTCTGCATCAGTCACACGGACATCATAGAATTCGCCGATGGTCAATGCCTCGTCAACCGGAATAAGTACCTCCGGATCCACCTCCGGCGAACAGAACTCCGTACGTCCGATGAACCAGTCGCCCTCCTGACGGTCTATGACAACCTTCACGGTCTGGCCGACCTTGGCACCTTCTATCTCGGCACTGATATTCTGTTGCACACGCATCAGCTTATCTAAACGAGCCTGCTTGACATCATCAGGAACGTCGTCTTCATAATGTTCAGCACTATAGGTACCGTCCTCCTCGGAATAGGCAAAGGCTCCCATGCGCTCGAAGCGTGCCCACTTGGTAAAGTCGATGAGTTCGCGGAAGTCTTCGTCGGTCTCACCGGGGAACCCCACCATCAGCGTGGTACGGATATGGATGCCCGGCACTTCACGGCGCAGGCGACGTATCAGTTCGTAGGTTTCTTCCTTCGTGACGTGGCGCTGCATGCGGCTCAGCATCTTGTCGGAGATATGCTGCAGGGCGATGTCCAGGTACTTGCAGACATTCTTCTTCTCGCGCATCACGCGTAACAGGTCCCACGGGAAATGCGTCGGATAGGCATAGTGCAGACGAATCCATTCCACGCCCTCGATGTCTGCCATCTGTTCTATCAGTTCCGCTATATGCTGCTTGCCGTCCAGATCGACACCGTAATAGGTCAGCTCCTGTGCAATGACCTGAAACTCCTTCGTTCCCTGACTCACTAACCAGCTCACCTCGTCCAGAATCTCCTGCATGGGGCGGCTCTTATGCCGGCCTGTTATCAATGGAATGGCGCAATAGGCACAATGTCTGTCACAGCCTTCTGAGATTTTGATATAGGCATAATGGCGGGGGGTGGTTAAGACCCTCTCCCAACCTCTCCCTATAGGGCAAGGAGAAGACGGCTTGGAGTAATCACTCCCCTCCATACAGGGAGGGGTCTGGGGGTGGGTCTTCAAGTCCTCCAGCAACTGCCGGTAGTTGAACTTCCCATACCAGCCGTCGACCTCAGGGATTTCAGCCTCAAGGTCAGCCAGATAGCGCTCCGAGAGACAGCCCATGACGAAGAGCTTCTCTATTCGCCCTTCGGTCTTGGCCTGTGCAAATTCGAGGATGGTATTGATGCTCTCCTCTTTGGCATCGGCAATGAAGCCGCAGGTATTGATGACAACGATTTCACCCTGGGGGTCGTCGCTATCGTGCGTACACTGATAGCCATTAGCCTCCATCAGCCCCATAAGCATCTCGCTGTCAACGAGATTCTTCGAGCAACCGAGCGAAATAAAATCAATCGTCTTCAAAACCTAAAGCCTTTACTTCAAGAAGTACAGACATGCAGCAAAAGCACCACACGCCAGTCCTATAATCAAACCTTCAATAAATACTTTCTTCTTCATACACATTTAATTCTTAAACAGCGAGTCCACGAACTCACGCTTGTTAAACAGCTGCAGGTCTTTCATACCCTCGCCCAGACCGATATACTTCACGGGCACCTTCAGCTGGTCTGAGATGCCGATGACCACGCCGCCCTTGGCGGTACCGTCGAGTTTGGTGATGGCCAGACTCGTTATCTGCGTCACGGCAGCAAACTGCTTGGCCTGTTCGAAGGCGTTCTGGCCCGTACTTCCATCAAGAACCAGCAATACCTCGTCAGGGGCTTCGGGCAATACCTTCTTCATCACGTCCTTGATCTTCTTCAACTCATTCATCAGGCCAACCTTGTTGTGCAGACGTCCTGCGGTATCTATCAGCACCACGTCGGCACCATTGGCCTTGGCACTCTGCAAGGTATCGAAAGCCACCGAAGCGGGGTCACTTCCCATCTGCTGTTTGACGACGGGCACGCCGACGCGCTCGCCCCAGATACAGAGCTGTTCGACAGCAGCGGCACGGAAGGTGTCGGCAGCGCCGAGGTAAACCTTCTTGCCTGCCTGTTTGAACTGCCATGCCAGCTTGCCGATGGTCGTAGTCTTGCCCACTCCATTGACGCCAACCACCAGGATGACGTAAGGCTTATGGTCGCCGGGCAGGTCCCAGTTGTCATTGTCGTTTGTGTTGTTCTCGGCCAACAGCGAGGCAATCTCATCGCGTAGGATGGCGTTCAGCTCCGATGTCGATACATACTTGTCGCGGGCCACACGCTCCTCGATGCGCTCTATGATCTTCAGCGTGGTCTCAACACCCACGTCCGAGGTGATGAGCACCTCCTCCAGGTTGTCCAACACGTCGTCATCCACCTTCGACTTACCAGCCACAGCACGGGCCAGCTTGTCGAACACGCTGGTCTTGGTCTTCTCCAAACCCTTGTCCAGCGTCTCTTTCTTTTCCCTATTAAAAAAACCAAATATACCCATATCTCTCTAATATTGCGCGCAAAGTTAATAAAAAACCTGCAAAAAGCCAAAAAAAGAGGTCGCAAATTACAATGCGACCTCTCTTTTTATCTGAATTCTCTAAATCTGTAATTCTTGATAAAATACGAGAATGATGGATTAGTTCTTGAAGAAGTCCTTGACGGCCTCGTTGGGAACCATCTGCTCGTCGAAGATGTAAGCACCAGTCTTGGGGCTCTTCACCATCTTAATTACCTTTGTGTAAGCGCGACCATCCTTTGAGCCTTCGTGGAGGGTAGCAACGGTTTTCTTTGCCATGACTTAATTTTTAATCTTTAATGTTTAATTAAGCGAAGCTTACTTAATCTCCTTGTGCACAGTCATGCGCTTCAGGATGGGATTATACTTCTTCAGTTCCATTCTCTCGGGAGTGTTCTTACGGTTCTTCACCGTTACGTAACGGCTTGTTCCGGGGAGTCCACTCTCCTTCATCTCGGTGCATTCCAGAATGACCTGCACGCGGTTACCCTTAGCTTTCTTGTTTGCCATATTGATTAGTCTCCTATCACTTTAATGTCCTTCCAGTCAACATAACCCTTGGCTACAGCCTGCTTCAGGGCAGCGTCCAGACCTACCTTATTAATCATACGCAGACCAGCAGCGCTGATCTTCAACTGAATCCAGCAAGCCTCCTCGACATAGTAGAACTTCTTGCTGAACAGGTTCACATCAAAGACGCGCTTTGTGCGGTGCTTTGAGTGCGACACGTTATTTCCACGCTGTGCCGTCTTTCCCGTAATCTGACAAATTTTAGACATCTCTATCTACTTTTTACTTGTTCCTAAATAGTAATTTACTCCAAACAGGGTGCAAAGGTACTACTTTTTATTGAAAATTGGAAATTGAGAATTGATAATTAGTCAACTCTTAAAGTTTTTTAACCTTCGGACGTTGTTTCGGTCTCAGATTTCAGGAATTCAAGGAACATTTGCATGGCTTTATTGGTTGCAATGGCCAGATTGATGTCGCGTCCGTGGTCCTCTTCAACCTTCATCGTGACCTGCTTCTCCGGCGAGCCGCAAGCCAGCCAGATAGTACCCACGGGAATGTCTTTTGTGCCTCCCGTAGGACCGGCAATACCGGTAGCGGCGATGGCATAGTCGGTGTTCAGCGTCCTACAAGCTCCCTGGACCATCAGCCGCGCCACATCCTCGCAGACCGCCGTCTGTTCGGCCAGCACCTCTGCGCTGACGCCTAACAGTGCCTCCTTCACCTCATCGACATACGAGATGATGCCTCCCTTGAAATATTTCGAGGCTCCAGGCACGGCGATGATAGCCTCGGCAACGCGTCCGCCCGTACAGCTCTCGGCAGTACTTACGGTCTTTTCCATCTCCCAAAGCAGCTGGCTTACTTCCCTGCTGATAATCTTACTTTCAAAATCCAACATAGAAAAATATAAAATTAAATAAACGTTCCTTCATCAGATTCCCGTTTTGCATCGGTTTTCAGATTTTATTTTTTTATTATTTTATTCTTTTATTCTTAACCGAACGTCACCTTCGAGAACGCTGGGGCGTCAATCGGACAGAACACCTTATCCAAATACTTATAGTAGCCCACGATGCCTATCATGGCGGCGTTGTCGGTGGTGTAGCTGAACTTCGGGATATACACCGTCCAGCCGTAGCGCTTGGCATAGTCGTGGAAGGCGTTGCGCAGGCCGGTATTGGCACTCACGCCGCCGGCCACGCCGACGTGCTTGATGCCGGTCTGCTTGACGGCCAGCTTCAACTTCTTCATCAGGATATCGACAACGGTCCATTCCAACGACGCGGCGAGGTCTTCCTTGTGATGCTCGACGAAGTCCGGATCGTCCTCCACCCACTTCCGCAGGTTATAGAGGAACGACGTCTTGAGTCCCGAGAAGCTATAGTCCAAGCCCGGGATGTGGGGTTCCGAGAACTGGAAAGCCTTCGGGTTGCCCTGACGTGCCAGCCGGTCGATAATGGGTCCGCCTGGATAGCCCAGTCCCATCACCTTCGAGCACTTGTCAATAGCCTCGCCCGCAGCATCGTCGATGGTCTGTCCTAACACTTCCATGTCGTTGTAGGCGTTCACCTTGACTATCTGCGAGTTGCCACCCGATACCAACAGGCAAAGGAACGGCAGCGGCGGGAAGACCTCCCCCTCTTCGCTTCGAATGAAGTGTGCCATGACGTGGCCCTGCAGGTGGTTGACGTCAATCAGGGGAATGCCTAACGAACGGGCAAACCCTTTGGCGAAGTTCACGCCAACCAGCAACGATCCCATCAGTCCAGGACCTCGCGTGAAGGCTACGGCACTCAACTGTTCCTTCGTAATGCCGGCCCGCTTGATGGCCTCGTGCACCACGGGCACCACGTTCTGCTGGTGGGCGCGGCTGGCCAACTCCGGCACCACGCCGCCATACGACTCATGCACCGCCTGTGAGGCGGTAACGTTCGACAACAGTACGCCGTCCTTCAGCACTGCCGCCGAAGTATCGTCGCACGAACTCTCTATACCTATTATATATATAGGACTGTTCATCTTGCTATTTTTCGTACAATTCACCTGCAAAGGTACGAATAAGTGAGGAAAGAACAAAACAAAAAGCTTGTTTTTTGTTTTTTCTTTCGAGCGTAAGTAGCTTCGACGTCAGTCAAAGGTTCTCCGACCTAAAGGTCTGAGTGTGGCTTCGCATTCTTTGACCAAGGTCAAAGTGTGGCTTCGCAATCGAAAAAAAGCCGAAAGCGCAAAACTTTCGACTTTTTCTTTAAATTATAGCTGTGCCACCTTTCCGATGACCTTGCGCATGTTGGAAGCTGCAAGGCCGAGCTGACGTGTGAGACGTGGGGAATGGCAGGGGACTACCATTCCTCCTCGTCGCTCATGTCCCAGAGGCCACGGGAGCGGTTGTCATCGGGTTCTACGTCAGGCTCCTCGCTTATCTTTACGTCTTCGCTTTCACTGCCACCACTGAGGAGAGATAAGGTATGCGTCGTCCGTTGTGCCATACCCCATTTGCAGCATGTGGTTTATATCACCTGGATAACCATAGATAGGATCATCCATGCCGCCATAGATAAGATTTGTCCCAGTCCATCCGCTCCTGTCCTCATTTTCGTTGAAGCTCGTGAAATAGGGGGTTACCATGTCTTCAGCCGTGCGATACCTCACGTTGTAGCTGTCCTGAATGCCAGTCCAGTTCAAGGTTGCCGTATGGGCTGTAACCTCGGTAGCTGCCAGGTCGAAAGGAGGTGCGGTTGCTGCCAGCGTGGTGAAGGTTGCAGAGCTGCTCCACGCGGTAGGCTCGCTGTTGTAGAGGCCCTGCACTTGCCATTCGTACTTGATGCCCGGCGTGAGACCGTCGATAGCCAGCGGGCTGGTGATATCGTTCTCCAGCACCCAATCTCCGGCAGAAAGATCGTTAAAGATTCCGAAGTCGTCGATGAAGGGATGATGAACTGGCTCCTAGAGTAGTCATCCGTCCAAAACCCATATACTGGAACTAACTCGTTTTGGTCGTCATTGATGACACTTCCCGCCCAAGCCGGCTGTGCGGTCAGGGTGAGCACAGTTGTCAGGAGCAGCATCATCGCCGTCCGGACATGCAAAAGTTAGTAAAATACTGCTTCATAAATTGTTTAAGATCTTAATGTTTATTGTTTACGGGGTGCAATGGTACGAAGAAAAACGCAAACGAGTGTATCTTTTCCAACTAAAGTTTGTTAAAGTGTCTAAGTTTACTTACAGTTCGGGGCTAAGGTCGTATGTCGTGGGGGATCTATGATCCTCGCCCCTTATATCCATCGTCCCCCCTTAAAGGGGGACTGATATAAGGGGGGCGGAGTACCATTAGAAGGGGGCTTTTCCAGGTGTTTTCCGCAAGCTCCTCGACTACATCGGGCAGTACTTATTCTAAGCTGTCACAGATTTCTTCTGCCATCTTATTCAGCGCCACACAGTCCGCCCGGCTGATGTGCCTTTTGCCAGCATCATAAGGCCAAGGACTTAATATCAGGACACGCCCGGCAGCACAAGCGTCAAAAAGGCTGTCGATAGGCTTGTAGTAGTCGCGAAAGCCATTGTCCGTCAGACAGATAAACGGTCTTTCTTCACGCAATAGTACTTGCATCACCTGCTTCTCGTCAGTCGATATAAACGGCGACACCATGATAGTCCCCTGGCGAGCCGCCAGCACACAGGAGTTCTTGTAATTCCTCAGAGGTTCGGCATCGCCCTGCTCAGCCGCTTTCACCATTACGTTTCGCACATGCACCGTTGAAAACCTCTCGGCCATCAGAAGCGTCGTATTCCCCACACCGTCATAGCTGCGCCCGCCAATCTCAATGCCACGCTGCACGCGGAAGAAGCCGGGCCTCAGCCGCTTCGTAGCCAGCCGTTGCGGGTTCATGTCAATATAGCGGATGGTGTTGGGCAGTTGCGTATTACGTCCCATCGGCCGGATAAAGGGCATCTCAGTGAAGATCGGCTCCAACCGATAGTAAGCCTCCTCGCCCAGCTCTTCCCGCAGTCCTGCCGCCAAAGCCTCCAGCCCCGCCGTCGCCTCCCGCAGCCCCTGGCTGGCGGTTTCTTCTTGGTAATTCCGTGCTCCCCTTTCTTTTTGGTAGTTCCTCCGAATGCCATTCGGAGCAATCGAAGAAGGGGCAACCAAAGAAGGGGCAACCAAAGCAGGAGCAACCAAAGCAGGGGCAATCGAAGCAGCCGCTGAGCAAGCCCGCCCTATTTTCTTCGTGGCCTGCCAGAACCCCCTCACCACGCCCCTGATGCCAGTAGGCATGGTGCGTCTGACGTACACCACCGCATGCAGATGGTCAGGCATCAGGCAAAAGTGCAGCACCTGCACCTCCGGGTGGTAACTCTGAATGCTGAGCAGGCAGTCCACCAGCGCATTCCCCAGCGCCGTGCGCCACACCTTGCTTTTTCCCGGGTCGTTGTCGGGCACTTCGAGACAGCCCAACAGCGGCCTGCGGTCAGGTATTGTCAGCGTGACGTGATACAGCCCAGCGCCCTTCCACGTCGTGCCAGGCTCTTGCCATTTCCATTTCTCCTGTTCTACCATCAGGCTCTCATTTACATCTATCTAAACTAACGCCAGAACACCATCATTATTGCTACTATAAGTGACAGAAGGGACAGATGGGACAGATGAAAGTGTATTTTTCTAAAAAGTTACGCGTACCGCGTACGCGCGGTACGCGAGGCATTCTTGAAAACATCTGTATCATCTGTCCCATCTGTCCCATTCAAACAGAACCCTCAGACGCTTCTGAAATCACAAGTGCAAAGATACAAAAAAAAGAAGCAAAATGCAAGCTTTTTACCAACTATTTTTACCCCCGTCGAAAAAAACATGAAAACATCCTTCAGAAATCACCAAGAAAACCTTCAGAAATCACCGCGATTTCTTGCGGAAATCACGGCAACTTCTTGAGGAAATCACGGCAACTTCTGAAGGAAATCACGGCAACTTCTGAAGGAAATCACCGTGATTTCTTAGAACAGGTACTTTTCGATGAAGTCGAGGAGGGCGTCGCGGCCTTCCTTCTTCTCGGCGGAGGTGACGAAGACGGGGGGCAGTTCTTCCCAGGTTTCAAGGAGTTTGTGCTTGTAGGCTTCAACGGCCTGACGGGCTTTGTTGGGCGTCAGCTTGTCGGCTTTGGTGAAGACGATGGCGAAGGGTATGGCGGAAAGTCCGAGCCACTCGATGAACTCGAGGTCGATCTTCTGTGGTTCCAGTCGGATGTCGATGAGTACGAAGACACACACCAGTTGTTCGCGCTGGAGGATGTAGCCGCGAATCATCTGGTCCAGACGGTCTATCTCCTTCTTCGAGCGCTTGGCAAAGCCGTAGCCAGGGAGGTCGACGAGGTACCACTCCCTATTGATGATGAAGTGGTTGATGAGCAACGTCTTGCCGGGCGTGGAGGATGTCTTGGCCAGCTTGCGGTTGTTGGTGAGCATGTTGATAAGGCTCGACTTGCCGACGTTTGATCGGCCGATGAAGGCGTACTCGGGCTTGGTATCCTTGGGACACATGGACACCACGGGAGCCGAGAGGGTAAATTCTGCTTGCTTGATTTCCATGGGTGCAAAGGTACGACTTTTCTTTGAACTTTAATCTTTGTCGTTTGAACTTTGTGACATGTAAAAGCGTTAAATAACCCTAATTGGTAATCATAAAGTTGAAAGTTCAAAGTTTAAAGTTCAAAGCTTTTCGTACCTTTGCAGGCAAAATCATTGAATGTATAAGAATATGGAAGAGAAAATCATGACGACGGGCGAGGAGAAGAAAAGCCTCAGCTTCGTAGAACAGTTTGTGAAGGAGGACTTAGAGGCCGGTAAGAACGGGGGGCGCTTGCAGACGCGTTTCCCACCGGAGCCCAACGGATATATACACATCGGACACGCGAAGGCCATCTGCATGGACTTCGGTGTGGCTGAGAAGTTCGGCGGCAAGTGCAACCTGCGCTTCGACGATACCAACCCGACGAAGGAGAACACGGAGTATGTGGAGAACATCATGAGCGACATCAAGTGGCTCGGTTTCCACTGGGAGAACGTCTTCTACGCCTCTGACTACTTCGAGAAACTGTGGGACTTTGCCGTATGGCTCATCAAGAAAGGCCTGGCATACGTCGATGAACAGACTTCGGAGCAGATAGCCGAGCAGAAGGGTACACCGACCCAGCCCGGCCGTCCCAGCCCGTTCCGCGACCGTCCCGTCGAGGAGAACCTGCGACTGTTTGAGCAGATGAACACCCCCGAGGCCGTTGAGGGCTCGATGGTGCTGCGCGCCAAGCTGGACATGGCTAACCCCAACATGCACTTCCGCGACCCCATCATCTACCGCATCATCCAGATTCCCCACCACCGTACAGGCACCAAGTGGCACGCCTACCCGATGTACGACTTTGCCCACGGCCAGTCAGACTACTTCGAGGGTGTCACCCACTCTATCTGTACGCTGGAATTTGTGCCCCACCGTCCGCTGTACGACAAGTTCGTAGAGCTGCTGCGCGAATACATTAAGGAGAAGAAGGCCAATGGTGAAGACCTGAAAGACTTCAACGCCGACATCGTGGCCGACAGCTACGACGGCACGCGCCAGATTGAGTTCAACCGCCTGAACCTGACCTATACCGTCATGTCGAAGCGCAAGCTGAAGGCCTTGGTGGACGAGAACTTAGTGAACGGCTGGGACGACCCCCGTATGCCGACCGTCTGCGGTATGCGCCGTCGCGGTTATTCGTCGCAGAGCGTCCGCAACTTCATCGACAGCATCGGCTATACGAAGTTTGACGCGCTGAACGACCACGCCCTGTTGGAGGCCAGCGTCCGTGAAGACCTGAACAAGCGTGCCTGCCGCGTGTCGGCTGTACTCGACCCCGTGAAGCTCGTCATTACCAACTATCCCGAAGGCCAGACTGAGCAGATGACTGCCGTGAACAACCCCGAGAACGAGGCCGACGGCACCCATACCATCAGCTTCAGCCGCGAGTTGTGGATAGAGCGCGACGACTTCCGCGAGGTGGCCGAGAAGAAGTTCCAGCGCCTGGCTCCCGGCAAGGAGGTGAGACTGAAGAACGCATACATTATTAAATGTGACGAGGAGCACCCCTGCGACAAGGACGCCGAGGGCAACGTGACCACCATCTATGCCACCTACGACCCCGAGACGCGTAGTGGACTGCCCGGTGCCGACCGCAAGATCAAGGGCAAGACGCTGCATTGGGTGGACTGCAAGACCGCCGTCAAGGCCGAGGTCCGTCTGTACGACCGCCTCTTTGCCATCGAGAATCCCGGTGCCGACGAGCGCGACTTCCGCGAACTGCTGAACCCCGACTCGCTCAAGGTGCTCGACAACTGCTACGTCGAGGAGTACCTGAAAGAAAAGCAGCCCGGCGACTTCCTGCAGTTCCAGCGCATAGGATACTTCACACCCGACCTCGACTCCACCGCCGAGCATCTGGTGTTTAACAAAACAGTAGGACTGAAGTCTTAAATGAAAGAAATGAAAGGAATGAAAGAAATGACATTTCATTAAGTGGTCTATGCCGTTTGACGAGGAGTATTTCAAGTCTGAGGACTTTCAGGAGCTGCTGAACAGCTATGAAGCGTCGATAGCGTCGGGGGACACCTTATTCCTCGACGCTGACGACTTGGCCGACATTGCCGACTACTACAACTACGTCGGCCAGGAGGACAAGGCCGATGACGTCGTGGACCGCGGACTGGAACTCTATCCCCACGAGACGCTGCTCAACGTCTTCAAGGCCCGTCAGGCACTCATGCAGGAAGACTACGACAAGGCACGGAGCTATTGTGACGCCATCGACGACAAGGACACCCCCGACTACCACTACCTGGTGGCGGAAATCATGATTGCCGAGGGGAACATGGACCAGGCCGACGAATTCCTGCGCAAGCTCTATGTCGAGACAGCACCCGACGAGGTGCAGGACTTCGTCAAGGACGTCGCCAACCTCTACATCGACTACGGCATCAACGACAAAGCCTACGAGTGGATGATGCGCTCGAAGGGCGACAACAGCGACGACTTCAAGGAACTGATGGCCCGGACGCTCTTCGGACTGGGCAAATACAAAGACTCGCAAAAGCTCTTCAACGAACTCATCGACCACAACCCCTACTCCATCCGATACTGGAACGCGCTGGCTTCGGCACAGTTTATGGACGAGGACTACGGCGCCGCCATCACCAGTTCGGAGTACGCCATTGCCATCGACCCCGAAGACCCGGAAGGCCTGTTGGCCAAAGCCAACGGTCTGCTGAAGATAGGCAACTTCGAAGAGTCCATAGACTACTACCGCCGCTACCTGAAGTGTGTCGGCGACGACCCCGTAGCCCACCTCCACATAGGTGCCTGTTTAGTGAATATGGGACACGAGAGCGAGGCCATCGTGGAACTGAAGAAAGCCCTGAAGAACAGCGACCCTGACGACGACAACCTGAAAATTCAGGTGTATCAGGAGCTGGCCTTCTGCTATGCCTCGCTGAAAAAGACTGACCAGGCTATGGCCATGCTCGACAAGGTAGCTAAACTGCCCTGCGACCAGAACGACCTGTTGGTGGTCCGTGGCCACATCCTGTTAGGGGCAGAGCGCATAGAAGAGGCGGAAGAGGCTTTCCGTCAGGCACTCTACCGTTCGAACAGCGACCCCGCCGTCACCCTGCGCATCATCGTCTCGCTCTACGACAACCACTACATCAAGGCCAGCTACTCGATGTTCAAGAAGTTCTTCCAGATGACCCACGGCAAGCAGGCAGACAACGGCTATGCCTACATGGCGCTGTGCTGTCACGACTTAGGCTACGCCGACGAGTTCCTCTACTACCTGGAGGAGGCCGTCAAGCGCAATCCCCGTGAGACCCGTCTGGTGCTCTGCCACCTGTTCCCAGAAGGCATGGACGTCAGCCAATACGTACCTTATGTGGAATTAAGAATTAAGAATGTTGAATAATGAATTTTATAACTACACTATTAGGCAATTTGAACTACGGCACGATCCTGTTTCTGATGCTGTTGGAGAGTACCGTCGTTCCCGTACCGTCTGAATTCGTCGTGACACCTGCCGCCTACCATGCGGCCAGCGGACAGCTCGACGTCTGGTTGGTCATACTTTTTGCCACCATCGGTGCCGACCTTGGAGCCAGCATCAACTACTTCGTGGCACTCTATGTCGGCAGGCCCGTCATCTATCGCTTTGCCAACAGCCGCTGGGGAAAGATGTGTCTGCTGAACCAGGAGAAGGTGGAGAAGTCGGAGCGCTACTTCGACGACCACGGTGTGGTGGCCACGCTGACTGGCCGACTCATTCCAGGCATACGCCACCTGATTAGCATCCCCGCCGGACTGGCTCGCATGCACTACGGGAAGTTCCTGCTCTACACCACCATCGGCGCAGGCTGCTGGCATGCCATCCTGGCCGGACTGGGCTGGTATCTGCACAGCATCGTGCCTGAGGAACAGCTGAACGACAAGATTGCCGAGTATGCCGAATACATCAAACTCGTCATTCTGGCGCTGGTCATCGCAGCCGTCGTCTGGTTTGTCGTCAAAGCTTATCTCAAGCGGAAGAAGTAAGACACTGAGGTTTGACTCAAGCGGAGGAAATAAGAAAAATAGCGTTAAAATATCGTTAAATCGGGGATTCTTATCGAAGAGTTCCCGATTTATTTCTACTAACGAAGATAATTACTGTAAAAAAGTTTGGCTATTTCGTCGATATTATCTATCTTTGCATCGGTAAATTGCAACCAACAGGGCGTTTATTACGTCTAATGGAGTGAACTAATAATAAATAAGGTATATGAAAAAAACTATTTTGATTATGGCTGCGATGGTCAGCCTTGGCGCCCAGGCCCAGAAGAAATGGACGCTGGCCGACTGCATCAACTATGCCACCGAGAACAACATCACCTTAAAGCAGGCACGTCTGAAAAAGCAGAGTGCCAACGAAGACAGTCACCAGGCAGCCTCAGCCTTCCTGCCATCGCTGTCGGCATCGACCAACCAGAGTGGAGGCTACCGTCCCTGGCAGGATGCCGGCATCACGACAGTTACCAACGGTACGGTAAACTCCAAGGTGGACAAGCACTACTACAACGGCAGTTATGGCCTGAATGCCAACTGGACTGTCTGGAATGGTGGACAGCGTATCAACAACTTCCGCTTGAGCCGTGTCACCGAGCAGCAGGCCGAACTGGCCATCGACGAGACGGCCAACACCATCCAGGAGAAGATTACCCAGCTGTACGTCCAGATACTCTACATGACTGAGGCTATCAACGTCAACCGCCAGAACCTGGAAACCAGTAAGAAGAACGAAGAACGCGGTCAGCAGATGGCCGAGGTAGGCAAGATGTCGAAAGCCGACGTTGCCCAGCTCACCGCCCAGCGTGCTGCCGACGAGTATAACATCATTGAATCGATGGGTCAGCTGGCCAACTACAAGCTGCAACTGAAACAGCTGTTGGAGATTACCGACACCGCCCCGTTTGAGATTGCCGTGCCGAAGACCACCGACGAGCATGCACTGGTCACCATACCCGAGTTCATGAAGGTTTATGAAAATGCCCTCGACCATCGTCCGGAAATCAAGAGTGCGCTGTTAGGACTGAAGTCTGGCGACCTGCAGATCAAGATTGCCAAGGCCGGCTGGATGCCGTCCATCAGCATGAACGGCGGCGTGAGCACCAGCACCAATTCGCTGAGCGACAACGGCTATGGTAAGCAGCTGAAGACCAACTTCGACGCCACTCTCGGTTTTGGCGTCACCATGCCCATCCTCGACAACCGCAAGACGAAGACGGCTGTCAACAAAGCCAAGATTGCCCGTGAGCAGGCCCAGCTCGACCTGTGGGACAAGGAGAAGCAACTCTACTCCACCATCGAGGGTTTCTGGCTCGACGCCCGCACCAACCAGCAGAAGTTCCGTTATGCCACGGCAACCGTCGAGAGCGAACAGCAGTCCTACGACCTATTACAGGAGCAGTTCAACTTAGGCTTGAAGAACATCGTCGAGCTGATGAGCGGCAAGGACAAGCTCCTCAAGGCCAAGCAAGACCAACTGCAGTCGAAGTATGTCACCATCCTGGCCCTGCAGATGCTGGTGTTCTACCAAGGAGGACCGATAGCCCTCTAACAACCTTTGTCTTAAACGAGAAAAATGAGATAACGAGATGAAAAACAAGAAACTATGGATTGCTGTCGGCGCGGTAGTCGTCGTAGCCCTTATCGTCTGGCTGTTTGCCGGCGGAAAGAAAGAAGAAAAGGTAGAGTTTCAAACCGCCAAGGTGGAGCGGCAGAACATCCGCACCAGCGTTACCGCAACGGGAACTATTGAGCCTGTGACCAGCGTCACCGTTGGTACACAGGTTTCCGGTATTGTCAGCAGACTCTTTGTCGACTACAACTCGGTGGTCAAGAAAGGACAGGTCATTGCCGAACTCGACAAGACCAACCTGATCAGCGAACTGAACACCGCCAGAGCCAACCTCTCGTCGGCACAAAGCACGCTGAACTACGAAGAGGCTAACCACGGCAGATACAAGACGTTGTATGAAAAGGGACTCGTCTCGGCCGACGAGTACGAGAATGCCCGCCTGTCGTACGACAAGGCCCGCCAACAGGTAGCCACCAGCCGCGAGAGTGTGCAGAAGGCTCAGACCAACCTGGGCTATGCCACCATCACCAGCCCCATCGACGGCGTCGTGCTCTCGAAGAGTGTGGAGGAAGGCCAGACCGTAGCAGCTTCGTTCAATACGCCCGAGCTGTTTACCATTGCCAAGGACCTGACCGACATGCGCGTCATTGCCAAGATTGACGAGGCTGACATCGGCGGTGTCAAGGAAGGTCAGCGCGTATCGTTCACCGTCGATGCCTTCCCCGACGACAAGTTCGAAGGCGAGGTGACGCAGGTACGCCAGCAGGCTACCACGGAGAGTAATGTGGTGACCTACGAAGTGGTGATCTCCGCTCCCAACAACGACCTGAAGCTGAAGCCCGGCCTGACAGCCAATGTCACCATCTTCACGCTGGAGAAGAACGACGTGCTTGCCGTTCCCGCCAAGGCTCTGCGCTTCATGCCTAACGAAGCCCTGCTGAAGGAAGGTCAGAAGATAGAGGACGTAGAGGCCAAGACGAAGGTCTGGACGCTGGATGGCAACACCTTCAAGGCCCACGCCGTAGAGATTGGTACCACCAACGGCATGCTGACTGAGATAGAAAGCGGCATCGGCGAGGGAACAGAGGTGCTTGTGGACTTCACCCTGAGCGGTGGCGAGGCTCCTGCCCAGGACCAGCAGGCCCAGAACCCCTTCATGCCGCGCCCAAGAGGCAACAACAGACAACAGGGCGGCAATAACCAACAACAGAGAAGATAATGGACGAGAAGAAAGTTGTTATCGAACTGCAGAACGTCAAGCGCTACTTCCAGGTAGGCTCGGAGACGGTGAAGGCTCTGCGCGGCGTGTCGTTCAAGATCTACGAGGGCGAGTTCGTCACCATCCAGGGTACGTCAGGATCCGGCAAATCGACGCTGCTCAACCAACTGGGTTGCCTGGACACACCCACCAGCGGCGAGTACTTCCTCGACGGCATATCGGTACGCAGCATGTCGAAGACACAGCGTGCCCACCTGCGGAACCAGAAGATAGGCTTCGTGTTCCAGAACTACAACCTGCTGGCAAAGACGACGGCTGTCGAGAACGTGGAGCTGCCGCTGATGTACAACAACAAGTACGATGCTGCCCAACGTCGCGAAGCTGCCGTCAAGGCCCTGCAGTCCGTGGGACTGGGCGACCGTCTCTATCATAAGTCAAACGAGATGTCGGGTGGTCAGATGCAGCGCGTCGCCATTGCCCGTGCCTTAGTGAACAACCCCGCCGTGCTGCTGGCCGACGAGGCTACGGGTAACCTCGACACCAGGACGTCGTTCGAGATGCTGGTGCTGTTCCAGGAACTCTACAAGCAGGGCCATACCATCATCTTCGTGACCCACAACCCTGAGATTGCCGAATATTCCTCGCGCAACATCAATCTGCGCGACGGCAAGATTCGTGAAGACACCCTCAATACCAACATCAAGTCGGCAGCCGAGGCCCTGGCCAAACTGCCCGCACCACAAGACGATTAGACCCACCCCCAACCCCTCCCTATTAGGGAGGGGAGTAGATAGACTATAAGAGAGTTATAAGAATAATAAATATAGTAATGTATAATAAAAAAGGAGCCCCAAAGTAATTACACCCCTCCCTCACGGGGAGGGGACGGGGGAGAGTCTTTATGAACATAACAAACCTATTTAAAGTAAGTCTGAAGGCTGTTGCCAACAACAAGATGCGGTCGTTCCTCTCGATGCTGGGTATCATCATCGGTGTGGCTGCCGTCATCATCATGATGGCCATCGGACAAGGTTCGAAGGAAAGCATCCGCAAGGAACTGTCAACGATGGGTACCAACCTGCTGACCATCCGGCCTGGTGCCGACATGCGTGGCGGTGTGCGTCAGGACCCGTCGGCCATGCAGACGTTGAAGATGGCAGACTACGAGCGTATCGTACGTGAGAAGAAGTTTGTGACAAAGGTGTCGCCGGAAGTCACAGCGTCAGGTCAGGCCATCTACGGCAACAACAATACGAACAGCTCGATGTACGGCGAATCGACGGACTATCTTGACATCAAGCAATGGGACGTCGAAGAAGGCGAATGCTTCACCGAGGAGGACGTCAAGAAGGCTGCCAAGGTCTGTGTGGTGGGTGCCACCATCGTCAAGGAACTGTTTGACGGTCACGACCCCATCGGCAAGACCATCCGCTTCAAGAGCATCCCCATGCGAGTCATCGGCGTTCTGAAATCGAAGGGTTACAACTCGTGGGGCATGGACCAGGACAACGTCATCATCGCCCCCTACACGACCGTCATGAAGCGCATCGCCGCCCAGACGTGGTTCTCAAGCATTGTCTGCTCGGCCATTACCGAGGAACTGTCGGATGCCGCCATTGAGGAACTGACGCAGATGCTGCGCAGCAATCACAAGCTGAAGGACGAGGCTGTTGACGACTTCACTATCCGCTCGCAGGCGGAGATGATGGAGACGATGTCGTCGACGATGGACACCGTAACGATCATCCTCGTCGTGGCCGCAGCTTTCTCGCTGCTCGTGGCAGGTATCGGCATTATGAACATCATGCTGGTCTCCGTCACTGAGCGTACCAAGGAGATTGGTCTGCGCATGGCTGTCGGAGCCACGGGACCCGTCATCTCGCTGCAGTTCCTTATTGAGTCGGTACTCATCTCCGTGACTGGCGGACTCATAGGCATCTTAGTGGGATGTTCGGCGAGTACCTGTCTCGGACTCATCGGCATGCCCTCCAGCGTACCGGCATGGAGCGTCTATGTGTCCTTCCTGGTGTGTGTCTGCATCGGCATTCTCTTCGGCTACATTCCTGCCCAGAAGGCTGCCAACATGGATCCCATCGAGGCCATCAGACATGAGTAATTAGGAATTAAAACATTAAGAGATGTTGGGTGTTAATAAACGGATGTTAGACCAAAGGTTGAAGTACTTCCTGCATGTGGTGTTCTGGGCATACATGTTCTTGTCGCCCATGCAGTATCTGAGGGGTACGGGCATTCCTTTGGTGCAGTATCTGATGAACTGTATGTCGCCACTATTGCTCATGGTGGTGTTCTACGTCAACTACATCTGGTTGACGCCCAAATACTTCGTCAAGGGAAAGCATCGCTATTTCCTGATTATCAACACCTTCATGGTATTCGGTTTTGCGTTGTTGCTGTACTACTGGATGGACTTTACCCACGAGATGTTCCAAACCTCACCTACCCCACGGCGCACACCAGACTCGCTTGACATCTTCCTCATCTTCGTGCGAGACACCGTCAACTTCATTATCTTTGCTACGGCGGCTACTTGCATCAAGCTGGCCCAGCAATGGTATTGGGCTGAGAAGGCACTGAAGGACGCCGATGCCGCACGCATCGATGCCGAGCTGAGCAACCTGCGCAACCAGATCAATCCACACTTCCTGCTGAACACCCTCAACAACATCTACGCCCTGACGGCCTTCGACACCCAAAAGGCACAGGAGTCCATTCAGGAACTCTCGAAGATGTTGCGCCACATCTTGTACGACTACCAAGAACCCAGGGTACCCTTGCAAGACGAGACGGAGTTCATCGACAACTACGTCAAGCTGATGCGCATCCGACTGCCCAATTCGGTGGAAGTCGTCTCAAAGTTCCACGTCCTCGACAAGCAGGCCGACGTGGCTCCCATGATTTTCATCTCGTTAGTGGAGAACGCCTTCAAGCATGGTGTCAGTCCCACGGAACCCTCCTTCATCCACATCACCATTGAGGGCGACAGGAAACATGTCATTTGCGACATCAAGAACTCGAACTACCCCAAGGCCGAAGGCGACCACAGCGGTCACGGCATTGGACTGCAACAGGTGCAGCGACGCCTCGAGCTGTCCTACTACCAACAATACACCTGGGAGTATGGCGTCTCGCCCGACGGCAAGACCTTCCACTCCCGCATACTGATTACACCAAAAAGAAAATAGACAATTAAATATTAAAAATTAAATATTAAATTCACATGACTATCAATTGCGCCATTATCGACGACGAGCCTTTGGCAGCAGGACTGCTGAAGAGCTATGCAGAAAAGACACCGTTCCTCCATCTTATCGGGACCTACGGCTCAGCCCTTGAAGCCATGAAAGAACTGCGCGACAACCCGGCTCAGCTGCTCTTCTTAGACATCCAGATGCCTGAGCTGTCGGGAATAGAGTTCGCGAAGATACTCCCGCCGGACACAAAAATCATCTTTACCACTGCCTTCCAGCAGTATGCCATTGAAGGCTATAAGGTGTCTGCCCTCGACTACCTCATGAAACCCATCTCCTACGACGACTTCGTCAAGGCAGCCAACAAGGCCCTCGAGTGGTTCTCAGCCGGTCAGAAGCAGCTGGCCTCTGCCAAGGATCGTTTCATGTTTGTCAAAAGCGACTATAAGCTGATTCACGTCTCGTTCGACGAAATCCTATACATCGAAGGTCTCAAGGACTACGTGCGCATCTATCTCACTACAGGCGATAAGATTATGTCGCTCATGAACATGAAGAAGCTGGAAGACTTCCTGCCCAAGCCGGAGTTCCTGCGCACCCACCGTTCCTACATCGTACACATGACGAAGGTGGAACAGGTGGACCGTTTCCGCATCGTCTTCGGACAGGAGTACATACCTATCTCCGACTCCTATAAGGACGACGTACAGCAGTACTTCGACGACCACACGCTGGTGTAAGGGGTCTAATTTGCGGCCTACGGCCTAAACAATAATGCGGCCTGCGGCCTAAATAATAAATAATAATAAATAATGAATAACGACATTTTGCTGAAGAACGTCTCGCTGCTGTCGAAGATTACCGACCAGGAACGGCGCATGATGCCTGCCGTCGAGGCGCCCCTGCCCTCGGTGGAACAGGTAAAACAGATAGTAACCCTGGTGAAGAGCATCATCTTCCCCGACTATTTCAACAAGCGCCAGTCCGACGAAGCCATACGTTCCTATTATATAGGTGTACACATGGAAGAGTTGAAACAGCTGCTGACCAAACAGATAGCCCACGGACTACAATTCTGCGAGGACTGTGACGCCATCAACACCAAGCAGAAGGTCTATGAGGAAGCCAGTCGCATCACGTTGGAGTTCCTCGACGCCCTGCCGGAAATCAAGCGACTGCTCTATACCGACGTACAGGCCATGTTCGACAACGACCCTGCTGCGCCCAACTACGGCGAAGTCATCTTCTGCTATCCCGTCATGAACACCATGACGCACTACCGCATGGCCCACAAGCTCCACCAGCTCGGCGTTCCCGTGCTGCCACGCATCATCACCGAACTGGCCCACTCCAAGACCGGCATCGACATCCATCCTGGAGCCCAGATTGGCGAATACTTCGCCATCGACCACGGCACGGGTGTCGTCATCGGCGAGACGAGTATCATCGGCAACCACGTCACCCTCTATCAGGGTGTCACCCTTGGAGCCAAGAGCTTCAAGTACGACGAACAAGGCAACATGCTCAACGTGCCACGCCACCCCATCATCGAGGACAACGTCACCGTCTATTCCAACGCCAGCATCCTCGGGCGCATTACCATCGGTCACCACTCCATCATAGGCGGTAACATCTGGTTGACCCACGACGTAGCCCCCTACTCGCGCATCCTGCAGTCCAAAGCAGTCGACGTTTCCTACGAAGGCGGTCTGGGAATATAATTCCCCCAAGCAAATAGGAAAAACCCTACCGTCAAATAGGAAAAATAACTTGTCCGCGTGCAATTTCCTCCCTACCTTTGCAACGAGAAAAGAAACAAACGGTAAGTTAAATCATTTAAAACGATACGACTATGAAGACTTTGAAGACCTACCTGATGACGGCCCTGATGGCCCTGACGGCAACAACAATGTTCACCAGCTGTGAAGACGAGCTGATTGCAGATACCCTCGAAGGAACCTGGAGTGGTAACATGTACGTCTCCTCCTACTACGGAGGCCGCGACTACTACGCCACACATACCGAGATTACCTTCCTCCTCGACCCATTCCGCTTCACGAAAGGCTCAGGCTACTGGGTTGACTACTATGACGGCATGGGAGCCCCCTGGGAATATGTGGCCAACCACATCGACTGGCGCGTGGACAACGGACGCATTACCGTCTATTTCCGCGAAGAAGGTACCTCGGTGGTCATCTCCGACTATCGCCTCTCCAACTCTCACTTCTCAGGCTACATCTATGACGGCGGCAACACCGTGAACTTCAGTCTCACGCACATCTCGTCGCCCAACTGGGATCGCTACAGCTACTGGGGCTACGACAGCTGGTACGATTACAACTACTATCCCTACTATTCACCCGCAACCCGCGCCGCTGGCGACAGCACCACCGTTGCTCCCACCGTCGCACCTGGCGAGAAGCCCATCCGCCAGTTCGGCAAGCGCCCGTAAGACCCCCGTCTGCCAGTTCGGCTAATAGTAAGCCTCCCGTCTGCCAACTCGACGAATACTAGTAACGCTGGTACTACGCATCATAATTTTGCTAAAATTACTGCCACTCTGCCACCACCCCTCTGAAATCCCAGTAAATAAAGGATTTCTCGGGTGGTGGCAGATTGGTGGAGGGTGGCAGTAAACCTCTAAAAACACCCAAAACCGCCTCAAAAAACAGCGACTTTCCATCAGTTATCCTAAGGAATTTCTCTTGTCCCAGCCCCTGGAACAACAAGAAATCACGGCACTTTCCATCAGAAATCACCGCAATAATTGCAAGAAATCACGGCACTTTCTTGAGGAAATCACGGCAACTTCCGCAACTTTTCTAGGTGATTTCCTCAACTTTTCCTAAGGATTTCCTCAAGAAGTTGCCGTGATTTCTGTAGTATTTTCCCCATTTACTGCCACCTCCCACCCATCTGCCACCACCCGAGAAATCCTTTATTTACTAGAATTTCAGAGGGGTGATGGCAGAGTGGCAGTAATTTTTGCACAACTTTATTCTTATTGCGATATGAATCAAAGTCCCTTAATCTTGTAAAAGCCGCCCCTTGATTTGGAAAGCTTTTGGGGCCTCATGGACTATTTTTGTTTAAATTCTTTTGCTGATTCGAAAATAATCACTATCTTTGCGGCATGTTATAATAGAAAGTATTCATAATGAGTGACCACTTCGCAAAAGAACCAGCGGCTGCGCTGACATACGGTATGAGTGAGGAACTGAGGAACAGTGACATGCTTAGTCGCGTCCAGAACCTTAGTCATGAGGACAAGGCTTGTTTGATTCGATACATCTACAGGACTGACGAGCCTGAAGCAACAGCATTTGAAGGATTGGAAGATGACCAGTGCCCATATACGATGGAGGAACTCAATGCCCGCATTGACGAAGCAGAAGAAGAAATTGATCGTGGCGATGGGAAATCCTTTGACGAGATGATGGCAGGGTTTAAAGAAAAACTGCTATGGCTCAAGTGAAATGGCAGAAACGTGCGGAAAATGAACTCTACAGATACCTTGTCAAGGGATTCTTAGAGTTTGGTGAAACTACCGCCAATCGTTTTGCAGCTACAGTTGCCCATATCAATGATGACTTAGGCAAGTATCCTGAAATTGGTTATCTCGAACCGTTGCTGAAGGACAGGAAGAAGCAGTATCGCGCTCGTCATATACTGAAGAGGTTCAAACTGATCTATTATTACGCCAAGAGTTCCGATACGGTACATGTAGCCGATATTTGGGACACCAGGCGAGAACCCTCAAAACTTGCAAGCAGAATAAAATAGTGTCACAGGGGTCTCTGTGAACCCGCAACGTAATACTAAAGTTCACCCCAAAAGTCTTTGCCTGACTCTTGGGGTGAACTTCAATTTATAAAAGATTCGGTTCTCTCTTTCTCAATAATGGCAACTACTTCACCACGACCTTCACGCTCCTGTCACCTACCTTTATTATAGCCACGCTGCCGGGCTGGAGGTTCGTATTAACCGTTGCATAGCCATTGCGACTGACGGCCTCGCCAGCCAATGTGCCGTTGATAGATACTATTACATAGACCGTCTTCGCCTACTATCTTGTTTCCACTGATTAAATCGATTACTCAATGGTTACGGTTGTATTGTTCGCTACGATCGCGTCATATTCCACGCCCATATTCAACTCCGCCTTTGAACCGCAAGGGAAGGGCAAACATGTGCAGCAGAAGATGATGACTGACAATGCCGTTCGGTTCTTACCCTGAATATAAACATCCGATGACGCGAAGTTCACAACATCACCCGACGGAAGATTCAAATACCTCAATTTGATGCCCAAACGTCCTTTCGTTCCGAAAGCAGTTGACCGTTTGGCTTCATAGACGCTACCTTTCACAATGGTTCCAAATGGGATGGCTACGACTCCATCTACGATGACATCGCGTGCGACTCTGAAGTCCACGTTTTGCCCGATTTGCACCTCAGTTGCGCGTACATTCTTGACGGCCACAACAGGAACGATAGTGCCACCTTTAATCATCACCGTTTTCTGCGCAAAGGCAAGTCCGCTCATTGCAAGAAATGCAAAGCTCAAAATCAGATTCCTCATAATTGTTTTATTATTAATAAAGTGAATACTATTGTTTGTCATTTATTCAAATAATCCATCAGCTGTTGTGGTGTCCCGTTGAATTTTGTATAAGTCAAGGACCCGTTGCCATTTGCGAGTTTCAATGTGTTGCCGTTGATAGATGCTGTTGCATTCAGGCCGTCTTCACCTACAATCCTATTTCCACTGATTGTGTACTTCGTCGTCACGGTGTAAGAGTTGAGCGAATACTTGCCGGTATTCTTCAAGATTTCATACTGAGTTACCGATGACTCGTTGAAGACAAGAACCCAGTCGTCTTCTAATGTGTACCAAGTACCAAGAAGTTCCGATTTGGAAATCGATGATTCTTCTTCATCACTACCACAAGCCGTATAACTAACACTCACTAAAGCAATCATCAGGACTGCCATCAAATAAAGAAAGTACTTCTTCATAATTATTACGTTTTAAAATTCAAATCCGACCTTTAGAACGAGTCCTTGTTGTGACTCATCTGTCACGTCCCTATAATTCCATTCATAATCATACTTGCCTGTCTTTACTGAGTATAACTGTTGGAATTATAGCTTGTGAGAATCCAGCGCAATCATCGCATTGATTGCATAATTGTTCATTAGCGCAAATCGACAACCAATATTGAGGCATTGGTACATACCACTTCCGTTCGTCAAGTCATGGCCAAGACGCAAGTCAATGAAAGGAGTTACACGCTTGTTAAGAATAGTCCATCGGAAATCTGCAAACAAGGGGATTTCCATCGAACTGTCTCTTTTCCAATGAGGTTTTCCACCAATATCGCCATCTTTGACTTCTGGAACAAAGTGGAAGCCAACTCCTGCTCCTACAAACAAATTCGGAGTGGCCTGATAACCGTGAACAGTGTTTATCTCGCCCCAGTTGACCTTTGTTGAACTTGAACCGAAATAAACCAATGAATAGCCAGCCTCGACTAATCCGTGATATCCCTTTTCAATAGCTTGTGCTAAACTGGCGGTGCAAGCAAAGAGCAGAACGCCGCATATAAATAACAGTCTTTTCATTTCCTGTATTTTAAGTTTCTTCATTATCGTTCATCGTATTAGTAATTGTTATTTGAATATACGCAAAAAAAGACGTGGACAAGTACTTCGTCTACGTAATCTGAGGTATTGGGGAAAACCTAACAATCTTAAACGAGTAAATGCCCACGCCGAACAGCGTGAACTATCTACTTCAGTCCTTGATTGTTTCTTCTAATTCCCCAATTATCAGATTACAAGAATCTAAAAGCGGATATTCATCCTATATGTCGTTTGTCTATTTTCTCTCTCAGCCCATAGGCATTTGCGGTTTTAAAGGGTTTGACATTATGTTCAATCGTTTATAGTCCTTCTGCCTGCAAAGATAGTGAATGTTTTTGAAACGGCAAAGAAAAAAGGAAGGAAAAACGCGCTATAGTTCCTGAGACGCGAAACATTTGGGGCGGATAATTTGATGGTTTAGGAAAAAAAGCGTAATTTTGCAGCATGAAACGATTAGATAAAGACAATATGGTACGCAAATTGATGATTGGCATTGCTATATGCGCCCTGTCGGTTTGTATGGCATCGGCTCAGACTACTACTGCGGAGGTGCTGTTGGAGACGACGGCAGGTAACATACGGATAGCATTGTATGACGAGACTCCTCTGCATCGTGACAACTTCCTCAAGCTCACTAAAGAGCACGAGTACGACTCGTTGCTCTTCCATCGTGTCATCAAGGACTTCATGATACAGGGTGGTGACATCAAGAGCCGGCATGCGCAGCCTGGCCAGCGATTGGGATCAGGGTCGTACGACTATACGGTAGAGGCGGAGTTCCGTCTGCCGGGCATCTTCCATCGTCGTGGGGCGGTGGCTATGGCTCGCGAGGGTGACCGTACCAATCCTGAGAGGCGCAGTTCGTCCACCCAGTTCTACATCGTCTGGGGACGTAAGTACTCTGAGGCGCAGCTCGACAGGATTCAGGAACGCCTTGATGCGACGACGCAGGGTGCTGTCAAGCTGACGCCTGAGATGAAGGAGGTGTATAAGACGGTGGGTGGCACGCCCCATCTGGACGGACAGTACACCGTGTTTGGCGAAGTGATGGAGGGCATGGATGTGCTGGAACGTATCCAGCAGTCGCAGACTGACCCTAACGACCGTCCTCTTGAGGATATCCGTATCCTGAAGGCTACCGTCACCAAGGGAATCGACAAATAAATTTGGTGGAAAGGAATAAAATGCTTAATTTTGCAGACTGAAACTATAACCAATTAATACTGACAAAATGATGAAGAAGATTTTTATTGCAATGGTTGCTGTGGCAGCTTTATGCGCCTGTAACAGCGGGGGAATGAAGAAAGGCATCGAGTATCGGGGACTGTCTATGAAGATGCCTTTCAGTGCTTTCTGTGACTCGCTGACGGCGCGGGGCTTCAGCATTGATTCGGCCAAGACGGACTCTGACTTCCACATGGTGGTGATGGCTCATCCTGCCGAGAGGTTCCGCTTGATGCTGGCCCAGGAGAACGACGTGCTGGTGGCGCTGCAGGAGAACTACCTGCTGACAACCAATGACAGTACTCGCAAGATGTGGCAGCAGATTCGTGACGGACTGGAGAAGGATCTCGGTACGTGGCCTAATATGCCCATACACGGCCAAGACCATAAGGTCGCCAAGTTTGAGAGTGAGGGCGGCTTCATCACCGTTACTCTGAAAAACACTTACAAACCCACACTTGAGGTACTCTACCAAGTGAAGAAGTAAAACAGAAACGGCCTGCTATACGTTGAGGATATAGCAGGCCGCTTGTTTTTATATCAAGCATCCTCCTGACGGGTGTCACTCTCAGGCTGCTTTTTTCCGAACTCTGGGTCAATCTTGAGGAACCACGTGACGAGATATGTCAGCGAGCATGCTGCGACGACGATGAGGAAGAAGGCGCGGTAGCCAACGCTCTCCTGAAGTGCACCAGCGAAAAGTCCTGGAATCATCATGGACAGCGCCATGAATGCCGTACACAGGGCATAGTGGCTGGTCTTGTGTTCGCCCTGACTATAATAAATAAGGTATAGCATGTAGGCTGAGAATCCGAAGCCGTAGCCGAACTGTTCGATGAAGACACAGACGTTGATGACGAAGAGGCTTTGTGGCAGCACATAGCTCAGATAGACATATACCAGGTCGGGCAGAGTGATAGCCATGACCATCGGCCATAGCCAGCGTTTCAGTCCGTCACGGCTGGCACAGATGCCGCCGAGGATGCCGCCTAAGGTAAGTCCGATGACGCCCACCGTCCCCTGTACCAAACCATATTCGCCGTCGCTGAGTCCCAGTCCGCCGTTATGGCTTGCATCGACCAGGAAGAGGGCCGAGATCTTTGCCAGCAGTCCCTCTGGCATGCGGTAGAACAGCATGAAGCAGATGCCCGCCCAGACCTGGGGTTTCTGGAAGAAGGTGACTACCGTCTGTCGGAACTCGCTGATGATGCCCTGTACGGAGCGCTGCATGCGGTTGCTGTCTTCAGAAGGCTTGGGTAGTGCCCAGCTGTGGTATAGCCAAAGGGCGATAAAGAGTCCTGCCATGAGGTAGAACACGAGGCTCCACGAGTAGCGGATGTTGCGCGTGACCACCTGTAAGGCGCCGGCCAGTCCCACCAAGAGTCCTGACGAAAAGATGGTGGCTATACGGTAGAATGTGGAACGGATACCCACAAAGTAGGCTTGCTCGTGCTGGTCGAGGCCGAGCATGTAAAAGCCGTCGGCAGCAATATCGTGGGTGGCGCTGCTGAAGGCCATCAGCCAGAAGAATGCCAACGAACCCTGTAGCCACCACGGTCCGGGTATGGTGAAGGCCACGCCGGCAAGGGCTGCGCCGATGAGCAGCTGCATGGCGAGTATCCACCAGCGCTTCGACTTCAGCATATCGACGAACGGACTCCACAGGGGTTTGATGACCCACGGCAGATAGAGCCACGAGGTGTAGAGCGTGATGTCAGTATTCGACAACCCGAGACGCTTATACAAGATGAGCGAGATGGTCATCACAGCCACATAGGGCACGCCTTCTGCGAAATAAAGTGTGGGCACCCAAGCCCAGGGATTTCGTTTCTTTGAACTTTGAACTTTGAACATTGACCTTTATTATTACTTTGAACTCTTCTATTGTTTTATTCTTTTATTATTTTATTCTTTTATTCTTCAGTAGATTCGTTTAATTTCTGCGTTGCGGTAGTAGTGGAGCAGGATTTGGTCGTAGCTGTAACCCTGCTGACCCATGACGGCAGCACCTATCTGGCAGAGACCGACACCGTGGCCCCAGCCATGACCGTGGAGCACGAAGCCCTCCGAGGTCTTCTCCACGTCGAAGGCCGAACTGTAAAGGTGGGTCTTGCTGAGGGCGCGGCGAATCTCCAGTTCTTTGCCGATGGTAAACGTTTTCTTGGTACCCACAATCTTCAGTTTCCAGATACGCCCGCTCTTGCCGCGCTCCAAGGGGATGAGGTCAGTAATCTGACCGAAGTCTTCCTTCAGCTTTTCGTTGACTAACCGGGAGAGTTCGTCGGTCGTGTAGGCTACCGTCCACTCATAGAAGTCGTTCGTTTCCTGGTCGTAGTCGTTCAGCACCTGCGAGAGCACGGCCTTGTCGTCGGTATGGCAGAAGGGGTCTTCCACTGAGACGAGGTAAGGTTTGGGCGTGTCTTCCCAACAGTACTGGAACTCCTCAGTACGCCCACCACAGCATTTCGAGAAGCGGGCGTCACAGATGTCGCCGTCGTAGCTGAGTATCTGACCTCGGGTCTGACGCACAGCCTCTAACGCGGTCGCATATTTCTTCTGCTTTCCCTCTTCCCTAAGCCTGGTGACGCCCTGGTAGCGCTGGCAATGGTCGTCGGCACAGACGTCGAAGATGGTATGATCCTCACGGTCGTACCAGCGGATAAGTTCGTCGTCCTTCTTCACAAACGAGAAGAATCCGTCGCTGCGGTTGCCGTTCTCTTCGCGGCGCTTCATCTGAGCTAACAGCCACGAACGGGAGATGACAGCATGAGCCTTCAACAGTTCCAGACCTGCGGTAGCCTTCATCTCGCTGGAGATGACGGAGGCTAAGTATTGTTCGACGGGCAGTTCGTTGATGGCGACAATCTTGTCAGACTCCACCACCAACCGCAGCGTCCCCAAGAAGACTTGCGTCTCCTTGCGCTCCCAATGGAAGTTGACGCCTATAGTGACGTCGGACAACGAGAAGGTGGCCTGCGACGACTGCGGAACAAAGGTCAGTTCACGATACTGGTTGCCGTTCCACAGGATGCCGCCCTCCGAGAATTCCACCTCCTGCGCACCCTGGATGGTCTCACCCTTGGCAGTATAAGGCGCGTTCAGGGCAAACAATATCTTCTGGCCACTGACAATACCGACAGAGACGTTAGGCTGGCTCTTGAGCGTAAGAGAAGAAGCCGGCTCGGCAGACATCAGGGCGGCTGGCATGTTCTGCAAGCGCTCCATCACCTCGGTCATCTGCTCTGGGCTGAGCGACACCTCTTTATAAATAGCGTTGACCGTCTCAGGCGTCAGACGGCGGAAGTCGGTTTCGCGGGGCGTAATGATGAGTCCGCCCATATCGACGGCTCCAGGGCTCACCATATAGCAGGCATCCCCCTCGGCCGTATAGCAGTCGGGGCGATGCTTCTTCCTGGGCAGCACCACGCTTTGCAACATGTCGCCGCTCTGCCAGGTAATGATGTTCATCATCGGTTCTCCGGCATTCTTACTTCCCGCGTCGTCGGCAGCAGGAGGCAGACAGGCGTAAAGCATCTTGAACAAGCGTTCGTTCTCGGCTTCGCTACGGGTTCGGATGAGGAATGCCGCAGCAGGATAGTCGGCCACGTGCCAGATGCCCTCGTCGTCGCCCTGCTTGACCAGCTCCACCAAGTTGCGGCAGAGTCGTTGCCAGGACTGTTGCAAAGGTAACAAACCACTACTGACTGCCTGCAGATGGGCATGATCGGGAGCCGACGCACCACAATGGGGGCCGTTATATAATAAGGTAAAACCGACGTTACGCTTGGCCAGACGCATCATCTCGCCATACATGGGCAGGATGCGCTGTGGCTGGTGTTTCAGTGTAGGTAGCGTAAAGTGTACCGGCATGATGGGGAACGGATTGACCAGCAGCTCGTAGGCGCCGTCGACCACACGATGCATTTGTTGCGAGGGGCGGTTCTTGGAACAGAGGAAACAAGGACGCTCAGCAATGGACTTGGCATCTATTTTTGCTCCCGTCGAACCAATCCGAGCCGGGTTCCATTGTGCCATCAAGGTCAGGGCATCGGCCTGAAGCTCGCGGGTCTCAACATTTTCCAGGTCGCGATAGCGCTGGTGCACCTCGTCCCACGTCTGCAACTGACGGTTGAAGAAGCGCATAAGTGCCGACTGGCTGAGCACGTCTTCCCCACCCTGCACCATCTGCTGACGGGCTTTCAGCTCCATCGTGCGCAGACGGTCTTTGTAAAGGTTGTTGCGGTTAATCTTATCAATCGTCAGTGCAGCATCGGAATTGCCTCCCCAGCGGCGACACAGATAAAGCTCGGTGAAGATGCGGCCAATGCGGAAACGCCGCGAGAACATCAGTCCCAATGCATAATCCTCGCCATACGACGTATTGGGGAAGCCTATGCTGCGCAGAATGGGCGTAAAGAAGGCGCGCGGAGCACCTAAGCCGTTGATGCGCAGGGCGTTATTGGGGCCGTTCTCGTCAGTCCATTCCTGATGGGCAATGAGTCCGGGAGGCAAGGTCTTCAGCTCGAAGTCGCACATGCGGTAGGAACCTATCACCATAGCGGCCTTCTGCTTATGGAAGGCATCGACAATGGTCTGTAGCGTCTTGGGCGAAGAATAAAGGTCGTCGCTGTCGAGCTGGACGGCAAAGCGTCCGCAGAACTCGCTATAGACGGCCTCGTTCCAACAGCCACCGATGCCCAAGTCCGTGCGCTCCGGGGTGATGACGTGGAGTTTGTCGCTATGACATAGCGACATACGGGACAGGATGTCGGAGGTGCCGTCAGTAGAGTGGTTGTCCACTACGATGACGTTGTATTTGAAAGCCGTCTTCTGGTTGAGGGCACTCTCCACGGCATCGGCAATGGTCTTGGCACGGTTGAATACGGGAATAATGACCGAAGCCTCCACGTCGAACTTCTGTTCGTTGAAGTCGACCGTCAGGCATTGCGTCGTGTCCACCAAGGCGCCTACTGCCCGCAGATGGGCTGTGCAGGCCTGTTCCATCTCTATCTGAACGTCGCGGTTGGCGGGGTTCACATAGTCGAACTGCTTGACGCCGGAGGCTCGCAAGTCGGTTTCCTCCTCGGTGTATAGGTATTCGTCCAAGTGGAACAGCTGACCTTCACGACTCAAGAAGAGGCGCAGGTCGTAGAATCCGGCATACTGGTAGTCGCGCTCACGGTCGCTGGTGGCATACTTGTGCAACAGCGCCGTCTGTAACAACAGCAGTGAACCGAAGTCGAAGTCGTCGCGCAACGAACCTTCCTGATAGTCGATGACGGGGTGCGCCTTACGCTCGCCACCCTCCATCGTATAGCGATCTGCATAAATCATGGCGGCGCCCGTGTTCTGAGCCACCAGCAAGAGGCGCTCAACGGCCAAAGCTCCCAAAGTCAGCGGAACAGGTTTCAGACTCAACAGCACATAATCGGCCTGGGCTCTCTCGGCCACTTGCATCACGACATAGCTGCTGGACAGGCTGTCGACAACGAGGAAAGAACAGTCCTCAGGACATTCTTCGCTTGCCGCCAGCGAGGCATCCACCAAGAGAAATACGTGTCTGACGGCCTGTTTCTGGCGTAACAACTCCACGGTAGGCAGCACTTCCGGCAAGGAGTGACAAGCAAAAAAACAATCTATTTTCTGTTTCATAGAAGGTCTTCCATATAAATTATTTGGTGCAAAGGTACAAATTAATTAGGAATTAGTAGTTACTTCCGCTCGGAAAAATTCAAATATATTTGGTTTTTCGCTCACTAATTCGTACCTTTGCACCCATGATTCCGCAAAAGAAACGACTTTTGGGACTAACCTTGGCAGAGCTGAAGGGCGTTGCCGAGCAAATGGGTATGCCTGCTTTTACAGCCAGGCAACTGGCTCAATGGCTCTATGTCAAGCACGTAGGCAGCATCGAGGAGATGACCAACCTCTCGAAACAGAACAGGGAGCGGCTGTCGGCCGACTACGAGGTGGGAACAATGGCTCCCATAGACTGCCAACGTTCTAAAGACGGAACGGTAAAATACCTATTCCCAGTCGATTCCGCATGTTCTTTGACGTCAAAGTCGAAGCACGATACACCATGCGATGACGTCGCAACAAACACGACGGACAAGTTTGTGGAGACGGTATTTATCCCTGACGGCGAACGGGCTACGCTCTGCGTTTCGTGTCAGGTAGGCTGCAAAATGAACTGCCTCTTCTGTCAGACAGGTAAGCAGGGCTGGCACGGCGACCTGACGGCTGCCGACATTCTGAACCAGATCTATGCCCTGCCCGAGCGAGACCGGCTGACCAACATCGTCTTTATGGGACAAGGCGAACCGATGGACAATCTGGACGCCGTCCTAAAGGTGTGCGAGACACTGACGGCAGAATGGGGTTTCGCCTGGAGTCCCAAGCGCATCACCGTCAGTTCTGTAGGCATCAGGGGAAAGCTGAAACGCTTCCTCGACGAGAGCGACTGCCATGTGGCCATCTCCATGCACTCACCGCTACACGAACAGCGCCTGTCGCTCATGCCGGCGGAGAAAGCCATGCCCATAGCAGAGACGGTAGCCCTGTTGAAGCAGTACGACTTCACACACCAGCGCCGATGTTCCTTTGAGTACATCTGCTTCAATGGCCTGAACGACTCGCCGATGTATGCCCGCGAAATCGTCAAACTGCTGCAAGGACTGGAGTGCCGTGTCAATCTGATACGCTTCCACACCATTCCGGATGTCAACCTGCCAGACTCCGACGAGAACCGCATGGAGGCCCTGCGCGACTACCTGACACGGCACGGCATCACAACCACCATCCGTGCCTCGCGAGGGCAAGACATCTTTGCCGCCTGCGGACTGCTCTCGACGGCAAAACATCAAGAAAAAAAAAATCATCGTGATAACGATATAACGTCATAACGAAAGAAAGAAAACAACATGGAAGAAAGAAAAATTCGCGTGGCTATCACGCAAGGAGATACAAACGGTATTGGCTACGAGGTCATACTGAAGGTCTTTTCAGACCCCGCTATGTTTGAACTCTGCACACCCATTATTTATGGATCGCCCAAGATTGCCGCCTATCACCGCAAAGCGCTCAACCTGGAGACGAACTTCAGCATCATCAACCATGCCGAAGAAGCACGCGACGGACGTCTGAACCTGCTGAACTGCTTCGATGAAGACGTGAAGGTCGAGATTGGTCAACCCTCGAAAGAGGCTGGTCTGGCTGCCTTGAAAGCACTCGACAAGGCGATGACCGACTTCAGAAACGAACTGTATGACGTACTGGTCACGGCGCCCATCAACAAGGCCACCATCCAAAGTCCAGAATTTAAGTTTCCTGGACACACGGAGTATATCGAGACCAGTGTGGGCGAAGGCAAGAAAGCCCTCATGATTCTGATGAACGAAACCTTGCGCGTAGCTCTGGTGACTACCCACCTGCCCATTAAGAACGTGGCACAGGCCATCACCAAGGAAGCTATCGTTGAGAAGGCAACCATTTTCCACCTGTCGTTGCGCCGTGACTTCCGCATCTCCAACCCACGCATCGCCGTGCTCTCGCTGAATCCACATGCTGGCGACGACGGACTGTTGGGCTCGGAGGAGAAAGACGTCATCAAACCGGCCATCGAGGCTCTGGCTGAGCAAGGCATTCAGGCTTTTGGTCCCTACCCTGCTGACGGTTTCTTCGGCTCTGGTGCCTACGACCGTTTCGACGGCGTGCTGGCTATGTATCACGACCAAGGGTTGGCACCGTTCAAGACCATCGCCTTGGAAGACGGCATCAACTATACTGCCGGCCTGCCCATCGTGCGCACCTCGCCAGACCACGGCACGGCCTACGACATTGCCGGTCAGGGAAAAGCCGACGAGAACTCCATGCGCCAGGCCATTTATACGGCTATCGACATATTCCGCAATAGGATCAATTACGACGAGCCGTTGAAGAACCCGCTGCCCAAGCTTTTCCACGAAAAACGTGAGGACGGAGACAAGGCAAGATTCGCCATTCCACGCCCAAAAGACCAGTTTAAGAGAGAAAGCGACAAGAAAACAGAGGAAGAAAGTTAATTTTCTGACAAAGTGTGCCATTATGTCAGAATTTCTTTGTACCTTTGCAGGCCAATTTGAATGAAGAGTTCAGAGTTACAGAACATCAAACAGCGTTACAATATCGTAGGAAACTGCGAGGCATTGAACAACGCACTTGACGACGCCCTAAAGGTAGCGCCGATAGATATCAGCGTGCTCATCATCGGTGAGAGCGGCGTGGGTAAAGATATCCTGCCACGCATCATCCATGACAACTCGCCCCGCAGAAGGGAGAAGTATTTCGTCATCAACTGCGGAGCCATACCCGAAGGAACCATCGACTCAGAACTGTTCGGACATGTCAAGGGCTCTTTTACAGGAGCCATCAACGACTCGCCGGGATACTTCGGCGTGGCAAACAAGGGAACGCTCTTCCTCGATGAGGTGGGCGAACTGCCGATGGCTACCCAGGCACGTCTGCTGCGTGTACTGGAAAATGGGGAATACATTCCCGTCGGTGCTACCGAGGTGCGGAAGACCGACGTACGCATCGTCGCTGCCACCAATGTCAACATCGAGAAGGCCATCAGTGAGGGACGCTTCCGCAGCGACCTTTACTATCGTCTGAACCGTGTCAACATCCAAATGCCTCCTCTGCGCGACCGTGGCGAGGACATCATCCTGCTGTTCCGTCTCTTCGCAATGGAGATGGCTGAGAAGTATCGCATGGACAGAGTGGTGCTGACCGAAGAGGCCAAGCAGATGCTGATGCGCTACAAGTGGCCGGGAAACATCCGCCAACTGAAAAGCGTGACAGAGCAAATTTCCATCTTCAGCACCGAACGGCAGATAACCCCCGAAATCCTGTCGCGCTTCATACCGCAGAATCAGGAGACAACACAGTTGGCAACCATCCATTCTGAGGGAGAGCACTCTTTCGAGAACGAGCGGGAGATACTGTACAAAATCCTCTTTGAGATGCGTTCTAACGTCAATGACATGCGTCGTGAGATGAGTTCGCTGAAGAAACAGATGGAAGAAATACAGAGCAACGGCCACACTGGTTCCCAGCTGCCGACCACTCAGCTGACTCCTCTGACGCCCTATAATAGCATGCCTGCTCCAACGCAACAGCTGGCCGAGGTGGCAGAAGCCGAGGAATACATAGAGCCTTTACGTGAGCCGGAGAACCTCAACGTCAACGATTGGAGCCGACAAGCCTTAGAGAAAGCCCTCAACCGCAATGGCGGCAATCGCAAGAAGGCTGCCCAGGAGTTGGGCATCAGCGACCGTACACTATATCGCAGACTGAAACAATATGGAATGGACAAATAAAATGCGTATCATGCTCTGCCTGACAGTATTCATGCTGCTGACAGCGTGCTCCGTGAGCTATAAGTTCAACGGAGCCAGCATTGACTATACAAAGACAAAGACCATCCAGATTGCCGACTTCCCCATCCGCTCCAATTATGTCTGGGGCCCCATGGGACCTATGTTCAACAACCATTTGAAAGACTACTTCGCCAGCCACACCAAGCTTACGCAGGTGAAACGAAATGGCGATTTAAAGATAGAGGGTGAGATTACCCAGTATGCACAGCGTAACAAGTCCGTATCGTCGGAAGGATACTCGGCTCAGACCGAGCTCTCGATTACCGTCAATGTGCGCTTCACCAACAACGTGAACCACAGCGAAGACTTCGAGCGCCAGTTTACGGCTAACCAGTCATACGAGACGACACAGTCGCTGACCAGCGTGCAGGAAGAACTGGTGACAGTCATGATTAAAGACATCTGCGACCAGATATTCAATGCCACAGTGGCGAACTGGTAGGAAGAAGAGAGAATTAGCTAACGTACAGGAAAATGGAATTGGCAGAACTCATCAAGCACCCGGAGCAACTGGACCGCGACACGCTCTACGAGCTGCGCTCCATGCTGGCACTGCACCCCTACTACCAGACGGCGCGACTGGTGATGCTGCACAACCTCTACCTGCTGCACGACCCGACGTTCGATGAAGAGCTACGCAAGGCCGCCATGTACGTCACCGACCGCAGGACGCTCTTCAACATGGTGGAAGCGGCTCACTACCAGCTGCAGGGGAAGAAAGAGCAGCAGACCGTAGGGCAACAGGCCAACCGTACCGTGGCACTCATCGACGACTTCCTGGAGTCCATACCTCAGGAGGACGAGGAAGAACAGCTGGCCAAGCCCAAAAGGAAGCCGACACCGGCCGACGCTGCCATCGACTATGTGGCCTATCTGTTAGCTACGGAAGACGAGTCACAGGCGCTCAAGGCCAATATTCCGCAGATGAAGGGGCAAGACCTCATCGACACCTTCCTGGAACAGGAAAAGGGTCACATCGTGCTCAACGAACTGCCTCAGATGGTTGATGCGACACAAAACTCTGACCAAGAGGAAGAAGGCGAAGAGGAATACTTTACCGAGACCCTTGCCCGCATCTATATCAAGCAGGGCAGGTACCAAAAGGCCCTCGACATCATCGGCAGGCTCCACGAGAAATATCCTCACAAGAATGCCTACTTTGCCGACCAGATGAGATTCTTAGAGAAATTAATAATAAACAACAGTAATAATAACAACAAAAAGTAAAACAACATGGGACTTTACACATTATTTGTAATTCTTATCGTGATTGCAGCCGTACTGATGATCGGTATCGTGCTGATTCAAGAGTCTAAGGGCGGTGGCCTCTCAACAAGCTTCGCCCAGTACAACCAGATTGGCGGTGTCCGCAAGACTACCGACTTCATCGAGAAGGCTACCTGGGGACTGGCTGCCGCTATGGTCGTCATCAGCGTAGTATGCGCTTGGGTAGCTCCCACGACAGCAGCCGACAGCTCTGTCATGGAGAACATTGAGAACCCTGTGACGAACCCCAACAACCTGCCCGGTTTTGGTGCAAGCCAGCAGAAGGATGATGCAGCTACTCCTGCTCAGGATGCCGCAGCTCCCGCTGCTGCCGAGGCTCCCGCTCAGGACGCTGCTCCCGCAGAACCTGCTAAGGCAGAGTAACTGAAAAACGAAATAACTGAAAGCCAAAATTAAAAAAGCTTTCAGTTATTTCCTTATGAGGACATCACTTGCCTTGGGTACCACAAAGTACCCAAGGCATTTTTATGGCCAAAATATCAAGCTATTTACGCAGGGCGATATTGTAGTTGTAATACTGTGGATTGCCTGTCACCTCTTTTATAATACGCAGGAAGGGCGGGAAGTTCACACTCTCCTGTTCTGCGATGCCTTTAGTTTCGAGGATAACCAGGTCGTCCACGGGATTATGATAGGTATCCAGTTCGAAGTACTGACCTTTCCAGATAAAGCTGCGGCGCGACTTGCGGATGGTAGCACGATAGGGATCGGCCTGTTGAAGCAGCGATTCGTAGAGTGCATTGCTCACCTGACGTTCTGTCTCCAACTCTTCTGTCGCCGAGATGCGCTTCTTCGTCTTATGCACGTTGACGACCTCTCCGCCATGCCAAGCCCGACGGCGCAAGCGAACCTCACACCCCGGATCGGCCACGAGATAAGTCTGCGTGATTTCGCTCTCCACACTCTCAGGCAGTTCACCAGTCACCTCGACCACATATTTACGTTCTTCCTCGATAGGCTGCGGAATGCCAAGCACATTACTGATCTCCTTAAGCACGCGGCGAAGCTTCGTGTCGAAGTCGTCGTGGTTGTTGATGACACGCAGATGCGGATGACCTGTCCATGCCTTATTCACCTTTTTGTCCAGGTCGCGGGCAATGCGCAGACCCTCTTCGTTGGCTTGTTCATAACGCGTCGAGTTGGTCGCCGTGGTGTAATACTGCTCAGCACCGTCGGCTGCGGACACCAAGTGTAGCACGGCATCGTAGCGGCTGCGCAGGTCGCTCACCGACGTGTCGCACTTCTCACACAGTTCCTGCCACATCTCCGGCGCAATATATGCCGAGATGTCCAGCGTACCACGGTCACAGACCACGAAGGCTGGCTTTGTACACGTCTCTGCCAATCGCATAAAACTGTCCTCCAACGTCAGCTGTGTGCGAAGGATGGCCAGTTCGCCCTCATAATAGAGGTTACGGTTTGGGGTGAGATAACTCCACCCACCCTGACTATACATGGTGGGAACTTCAGGCACGGTAAACACCTTGAAGCCCAGGTTCGAGAAGTGCTCAATAATCCTGACCAATGCTGTGGTCTTACCAGCGCAGGGACCGCCAGTCAGTACAATTCGCTTAACGTTGCTCATAGGTTCTTATAGTCTTAGTGCTACATACTTTCTAATTCTTGCGACTGGCGCGGAGTTCGTCGAGGCGCTGGAGAGCTATGCGGCGCGAACGGTATATTTGGAAGCGATAGACGCATAGCGCCAGAATAAAATAGCAGACAGCCTGTATCCAAAGGATGCGATACTCAGCCTCGATGTCACTGAAAAGCGCTCCCATGGAGTTCATGCGGACATAGGCTCTGGCGCCAAAAGTACTTGGGAAGAGCCAACTAATCCCCTGCAAGAAGCCGGGGATGTTGCTCTGCGGCCATGACACGCCGGTTAGGAAAAGCAGCGGGATACTGACGAAGACCACAAGCAGCATGACATTCTCACGGTATTTCACCATACACGACATCACCATACCAAAGAAAATGCACGCCAGGGTATAGGGTATCATCATGGTGAGCAACGACTGCCACGTTGCCAACTGTGGGAAATGGAACATAGCCGGCACGGCACAGACAAGCCAGGCGCACATGACAGCATAGATCATCAGGTAGCACAGCGCCTTGCCCAAGACGATGACCAAAGTATGGCGATAGCGGCGGTCAGCAGGAGGTATGAGGTTGCGGTAGGGATTAGCGTCGCGGGCAGTACCTGCCGAGAGTCCGATGCCTAAAACCAACGTCTGTTGCAGAATAAGCATGAGCACGGCAGGGAGAATGAACGATCCGTAACCGCCGGCTGGGTTGAAGATGGGTACGTCGGCATAATCTAACGGACGTGCCGAGACGGCTTCCTCGCGTGCAGTATAGGAACTGCTCATCTTGGTCTGCAACTCCTTACACATATCTAAAGAGACAAGCTGCGCAGTCTGGAAGATAGCCTTGTAGGTAAGCATGAGACTCATGTCGCAATAGACGCTAATGACGCCCTGCTTCATACGACAGACGTTAGACTCGAATTCCTTGGGGATGAAATAGACGCCCTTGACCAACTGACGGCTAACCAACGACTTGGCCTCGTCGAGGTCCTGCGCATAGTAGGCCACACGAACGTCGGACGAGGCGTCACACTTGCGGATGAAGTGGCGCGACAATGCCGTATGCGACTCGTCAACCACGCAGACCGGCACTTCGTGGACTGTCTCGTTGTTGTAAATCCAGGAGTAGAGCAAGGGATAGACCAACGGAACAAGGATGAAGAAGATAAATACTCCCTCGTCCTTAAAGACCTGCTGCATCTCCTTACGCCAGATATACAGGAAATCTACAAAATATCTCTTATGGAATATAGACATAAGTCAGCATTGCGTTTTTGATTTTTCCCATGACAAGCCAGGGCAACAGCATGAAAGCCGCCAAGGCAGCAAAGTGGAACCATGCGTCATGCAGCGGGAAGCCGTTAAGCACCGTAATCTGATAAATCATGTAATAATGACGTAGCGGGAATAGCCACGACAGAGACTGCAAAGGTCCGTCCATGCCCATGACGGGGAAGGCGGAACCTGCCATTGAGATACTGAGTACGGCCCACAGCGAACAGACACTCATCGACATACGCAACGAGGGCATCAGTCCGAAAGCGAAGATGCCGAAGCCCTGCGAAGCCAACACCTGCATAAGTCCTAAGAGTACAAGCATCCAAGGACTGCCCAAGTGTGGGAAGTGGAGCACGTAGAACACATAGTACTCGTAGGCATAGATAACGGCGAGCCATATCAATGTCTGCGGCCAGAACTTTCCGATAACGGCAATGATGCCGCGGTTGTCAGCCATTTCGAGCCACTTCTTGGAAGTTCCGAACTTCAGCTCAGTTCCTATTGAATAGGCCGAGATGAGGAAGATGAAGATCATCATCACGCCCGGCACAATCATCGTGCTCAGATAGGCGTTATAGCTGGTCCAGGGATTGGCAATCTGGTGAAGGTCTATCTTGACGGGTTGCAGGAAAGTCTGTATCTGCTCCGGGGTGAAGCCTTTGGCACGCATGGTGGCCTGTCCGACAGCTGCGGAACCAAGGTTGACGATAGTCTTCATGTCCTTCATCAACAGGGCGCCGGCTGCCAGCGTGGTGTAACTATAATAATAGGATATCTTAGGCTGGCGCGAAGCTAACAGTTTATCGGTCGTTCCCTTTGGGATGTAGAGGAAACCGTATATCTCGTTGCGCTGGATGGCACGGCGCGCCTCAGCCACAGAAGGATAGTGAGCGACAACTTGCGACATCTGGAATCCGTCGAGGCGACGTCCCAAGGCACGCGACGTGGTGGTATTGTCCAGATCGACCACTCCCACAGGCATGCTGGTAGGCAGTCCGTCGTCCATCAGCGAGGTGAAGAAGAACATCACCAGCAACGGAAAGAGCACCATGCAGAAACTGTAGATGTGATTCCGGCGCAGAATCATCAACTCGCGCAGACCAATCTCATATATCCTTCGCAAACAGTCCACAACAACTCTTAATTCAAAATTCCTAATTCTTAATTGCGAAGCAACAACTCTTAATTCAAAAATCTTACTTCTTAATGATTAGACTCATTCCTGGACGGAGACCCTCAAACTTCTCAACAGGACGGGCCTTGACCTCGAATGTTTTCAGGTCGTACTGACCATTGGCCTTGGTAGCCTTCCAGACGGCATAGGTTCCCTGGTCCTTCATATAATAGACCTTCATCTCAACCTCCTTGTTGAAGGCAGGTACGAAAGCCTTGACGACAGAGCCTACCTTGATGCCGTTCAGTTCGTCTTCACGGACATTGAATGTACCCCACATGTCGTTCATCAGCGAGATGGTCATAATGGGTGAGCCAGTACCGACGAGTTCGCCGACTTTGGGATAGACGTCGCTCACCTCGCCCTCCATCTGAGCCACCTGTACGGTCTCGTGGATATAGCTATTCACCTCCTGCACGGCACCACGGGCACGGCCTACCTGAGCGGCAGCGGCAAGTTTGTCCTCACGGCGAGCACCGTTCTTGGCCATCTCGTACTGGCTCTCGGCAGCCTTACATTGAGCCTCCATAGCCTTGTAGTTGGCATAGACCTCGTCGCGCTTCTGGGCACTCATGACACCTTCGTCGAAAAGGCGCTGGATGCGCTGGTACGACTTCTCGGCAATCTCCAGACCGGCCTTGGCCTGCTGCCACAACTGATAAGCTCCCTGTATCTGCTCCTGACGGGCACCATTCTGGGCCTTCAGCTCAAGGGCACTGGCGGCACTCTCGGCACTACGGGCCTGCTCCATCTTGGCACGAACCTCAGGGGCATCGAGGATGGCCAACGTGTCGCCGACCTTGACGAAGTCACCTTCCTTGACACGTATTTCCAGAATGCGTCCGGGCACTTTGCTCGACACACGATACTCGCTGACTTCCACCTGTCCCTGAATCAGCTCAGGGTCGCGTCCCAAGGCGAAGAAACCTATCAGGGCTACGATTATCACGACTGCTACAAAGCCCACAATGGCCAGTAGGATGTTGTTATGTTGTGTTTTTGCACTCATGACTTTATTTTCGATTTACGGATTTACGATTTATATGCTGTGCGGTTACAAATTCTTCTCTTTTACCTTAACGTTCCCAACGCCTTCTGCAGGTTAACCTCGCTGAGCTTGACCTCTATCTCGGCGTCTATTTTCTGCGACTGAGCCTGAAGCCAAGCCGTCTGAGCCTCCATAACGGTGGTCGACGAGATGACACCCTCGCTGAAACCAAGGTTGGCCGTACGCAGGTTTTCGTTGGCCTTGTCAACGCTGGCATTCGCCATCGCGAGTTTCTTGCTGGCCTCCGTAACGCGGAACGTACTTTGGTTCACCTGCAGTCCTATCTTCTCACGGGCATCGTCCAACTCCAGCTTGGCAATGGTATTGGCACCCTTCGCGGCACGCACCTTATAGGCCACATCGCCCCAGTTCCAAAGAGGTACACGCACCATGACGCCGATGTTCCATACACCGCCGAACTTATTTTGATAGCCGTTGTACAGGTTGGGATTGGTCACCAAATAACCGCCCATCAATGCTACCTGCGGCAGGTTGCCGGCCTTGAGGACATTGGTCAGCTGGTGGCTCATGTCCACGGCGTTCTGGAGCATCTTCAACTCAGGTCGGTTTTCTGCAGAAAGGTCTGACATCGCGGCCCCTCCAGACGTTCCTGAAATATCCTCAGAATCCTCGTCCGAAAGAACAATACCCTCTGAGTATGGAATGCCGCAGAGCTGACAGAGCAGCATCTTCGACAGTACCAGACCGTCGCTGACCTGTGTTACCGCCATCTCGGCCTCGTTGACGCGTACCGCCACACTCAGGCCCTCGCTACGGGTAGCAACACCCTCCTCTATCATCTTCTTCACGTCGCTGTCGAGTTTCTGCACCAGTTCGAGGTAGCCCTTGGCCAGTTTCTGTTTATGCTTCAGCGACACCACCTGCCAGTAAGTCTGGTCAATATTAAATAAGGTATTCTGGAGCTGACCCTCGGCACGGTTGGCGGCAAGGTCCTCGTTGATGTCGGCCATTTTGTTGACAGCGACAATGGCTCCACCCATAAAGACAGGCTGCGTCACCATCACGGCACCGGCAAACATATTGCGCGTGTCGGTACGGAAGGCGTCCACCACTCGGCTACCCAATGCATTGAGGTCTGTCCCCATACCGTTCATCAGCGAGCCCAGCGACTGGCTGACTCCCTGCGGCGTGATGCCCATAGAACCCAGCACCTGCCAGGTACTCTCCGGTATGTTGGACAACGCCTGCGATGCCTTTCCGCCCATCGAGGCGGCTGTAGTAGTACCGATGTTCTTCAACGACTCTTTCTGTTCGTCGCTCAACAGCGAAATCTCTCTGCTGGTCCATTCATAGCCTCCCAAAGCGCTGACGTGCGGCAGGTATTTGGTACGTGCCGACTTGCGCAGGTTGGTGGCTATCTGTTGCTTGACGCGCGAGACGCTGAGCTGCTTGTTGTTGCGTAGCGCCATAGCGCGACAACTGTCAAGCGTCAGCACCTGTTGGGCAGCGACATTGAAAGGTAAAAAGGTAAAAAGGTAAAAAGGTAAATAACTTCTCACCTGTCTTAATACCCTGTTTTTCAACAACCTATTCATTATATATATTCTATTTCTCAAAAGTAAAGCTCTTTGAGCCGATAGCCTGACCGTCGCAGAAGATGCTGACGTTATAGGTACCGCCGCCCAGGTATTCGTTCACCGTCCAATAGAGGGTTAACGGAGTCTCCTCACCGCTGTATTCGATGTCTTTCTTCATCGACCATGCTAACTGCTTGTTGGCATACTGGAACGTGCCGCCGCCGTCGAGCACCTCACCCTCAGGCGTCGTGATGCGGACATAGACGGAACGGGTACCATTGCTGGCCGTGACATTCTTGGTAATGACAAACGAGACATCCAGCGTCTTGGCGTCCTTGATGGCCTTGGCGGTCTTACCCTTCTTCTTCAGCGGTGTCAGGCGGATGTTGGTAGCATCGAGCTGTGAAGCGATGGCCACCTTCTCCGACAACGATGCCTTTTGCGACGTCAGCTCCTGGTTTTGCTGGTTGCTGGCGGCAAGCTCAGTGCGGACACGGTCGTTCTCGTCCTGCAGCGACTGGTTCAGACGGTTCAGCGAGTCAATCTGCAGCACGTATGAGCGCAGCACGGCACGTACCGTGGCCAGTTCCTTCTTCAGTCGGGTAATCTCGGCGGCATCTTTTGCATTGGTGCGCTTCAGTTCTTCCAAGAGCTTCTGCGTACGGGCCTGCTCCTCGGTCAGCTGGGCAATGATGGAATCGTTCTTGATGTAGGTTTTCATCTCGCTGTACTGGGCCGCAAAGTTCTGGTACTCTTTCTCCATTTCCTGCTTGTCAAGTGCAGCCAGTTCCTCCATATCCTTATTAGCCTGCTTCTCCTGCATCAGACTGTAAGTCAGGAAAGCGATGCCGGCCAACATGAGTATAATAACGCCAATTAAGACTTTTTTCATCGTTTATACCTAATTAATTATATAAAAACGGTGCAAAGGTAACTTTTTTCCAACGAAATAGCAAAGAATTGTTTGCTGTTTAGAAATTATTTACTATATTTGCAACAATATTAACGTAAAAACGACTAACCTATGAACAAGCAGAACTTCCTGTACAAGGTCTTCGACCTGTATTATGATGGTTTCCGCAACATGCGTTTAGGCAAGACGCTGTGGCTCATCATACTGGTTAAGCTGTTTGTCATCTTCGTGATTCTGAAGCTGTTCTTCTTCCCCAACTTCATCAAGAAGCACGCCGAGGAGGGGCAGGAATCGGAGTTTGTGGCTACGCAAGTTTTGAAAGATTGAAGAATTGAATAATTGAAGGATTGAAGATTTTACCAATTAAACTATAAAAGCTTATGATTACAAACCTATTTCTAAACATCGACAGTAGTGCTGTAGACTGGGCAAGGGCACAATTTGCGCTCACGGCCATCTACCATTGGCTGTTTGTTCCGCTGACCCTTGGACTGGCGGTCATCATGGGCATCTGCGAGACGTGCTGGTATCGTACCCGCAACACGTTCTGGCGCGACACGGCAAAGTTTTGGCAGAAGCTCTTCGGCATCAACTTCGCGATGGGTGTGGCTACGGGCATTATCCTGGAGTTTGAGTTCGGCACCAACTGGTCGAACTATTCCTGGTTCGTGGGCGACATCTTCGGCGCACCATTAGCCGTCGAGGGCATCGTGGCATTCTTCATGGAGTCCACCTTCGTCGCCGTCATGTATTTCGGCTGGAAAAAGGTGTCGCCAGGCTTCCACTTGGCATCGACGTGGCTGACAGGCTTGGGAGCAACCATCTCCGCCTGGTGGATTCTCGTCGCCAACGCCTGGATGCAGTACCCCGTGGGCTGCGAGTTCAACCCTGACACTATGCGTAACGAGATGGTCAGCTTCGCCGACGTGGCCTTGTCGCCCTTTGCCGTCGATAAGTTCTGCCACACCGTCATCTCGGCCTGGATCATCGGCGCCATCTTCGTCGTCGCCGTCTCCAGCTGGTACCTGATGAAGCGGCGCGAGACGAAACTCGCCATCGAGAGCATTAAGATTGCTGCCATCGTAGGTCTGATAGCCTCGGTGGGAGCCGCTGCTACGGGCCACAAGTCGGCACAGAGCGTTGCCGAGGTACAACCCATGAAGCTGGCAGCGATGGAGGCGCTGTACAACGGCGGTACTGACATCGGTCTGACGGCCGTTGCCTGGGTCAATCCCCTCTGCCAGCCCGACTACGGCTGGGACGACGAACCGCCTTTGAAGATAGAGATGCCCTACGCCCTGTCGTTTATGGCTACCAACGACATCCACGGCTATGTGCCTGGCATCAACGATATCCTGAACGGCTACACCAAGCCTGACGGCACCGTGGAACCGTCTGTCGACGAGAAGATAGCCCGCGGCAAACAAGCTATCGCGGCCCTTGCTGCCTATCGCAATGGCAAGGCCGAAGGGGCCAGCGAGGAAAGTCTCAATTCTCAATTGTCTATCCTTAATACTAACATGAAGTACTTCGGCTACGGCTACATGAACAATAAGCACGATGCCGTGCCGCCCATCGGCATCAACTTCTGGGCGTTCCGCATCATGGTAGGACTGGGCTGCGTCTTCATCCTCTTCTTTGCCGTCATACTGTTGCTGGCCTACCGCATCCCGTGGTTATCGGCCATTACGCGCCGACTGCTCGCCATCGTCTGCCTACTGCCTGAGACGGAAGCCGACGATCGCAACACCATAGCCGGGCTGCCCGCCTGGCACTACTGGCTGGCCATTGCCCTCGTGCCGCTGGCCTACATCGCCTCGGAGAGCGGCTGGCTCGTCGCCGAGTTCGGACGCCAGCCCTGGACCATCCAGGACATGCTGCCCACATGGGTCGGCGTCAGCGACATCAGCAGCTGCAGCGTAGCGCTGACGTTCTTCCTCTTCCAGTTCCTCTTCACCCTCATGCTCGCCGTAGAGATTAGCATCATGCTCAAGCAAATCAAGCGCGGTCCTGATCAGGAAAAAGAGTAATCAAAAAGATCAAAGTTTAAAGTTCTTAGACCTAAAGGTCAAAGTGACCGAGGTCGATAACAAAATTCAAAGACTATGACATACGATTTCTTACAGCACTACTGGTGCTTCTTAGTATCACTCCTTGGCGCGCTGCTGGTGTTCCTGCTGTTCGTACAGGGAGCCAACTCAATGGTACGCTCATTAGGCTATACGGAGGAAGGGCGCCGACTCATCATCAACTCCACGGGTCGCAAGTGGGAGCTGACGTTCACCACGCTGGTCACCTTCGGCGGAGCGTTCTTCGCCTCGTTCCCACTATTCTACAGCACCTCGTTCGGCGGAGCCTACTGGCTGTGGATGATCATCCTCTTCACCTTCGTCGTACAAGCCGTCAGCTATGAGTTCCAGAACAAGCTCGGCAACTTCCTCGGCCCGAAGACCTTCCAGATGTGTCTCGTCGTCAACGGACTCTTAGGTCCGCTGCTCCTCGGCGGAGCCGTAGCAACGTTCTTCGAGGGGTCGAACTTCATCGTCTCCAAGAGTTCCATGCTTTCTCCCCTCCTTATGGAAGGGTCGGGAGAGGCTATTTCCCGTTGGGCCAACGCCTCCCACGGTCTCGACGCCCTGCTAAACCCCTGGGTGCTCATCTTCGGACTGGCCGTCATGTTCCTGGCACGTGTCCTCGGCATACTCTATATTATAAATAATGTGGACGACGAGGACATCCGCTCTCGGGCAAGCGTCCGACTCATCGGCGCCGCAGTACCCTTCGTCGTACTCTTTGTCGCCTACCTCGTTCACCTGCTCCTGAAGGACGGCTATGCCTACGACGAAGCCGGCGTCATCTCGATAGTACCCTACAAGTACCTCGACAACTTCCTCACCCTTTGGCCACTTACCATCCTCTTCCTCGTCGGCGTCGTGCTCGTACTCTTCGCCATCGGAAAGGAAATCGTCAGTCGCCCGTCATCAAAGAGTAAATCTATTTGGTTTGCAGGTATCGGCGTCGTACTCGTCGTACTGCCCCTGCTGCTCATGTCGGCATGGAACGGCACGGCCTATTACCCCTCCACCGCCGACCTGCAGTCGTCGCTGACCATCGTCAACTCATGCTCCAGCGAGTTCACCCTGCGCACCATGTTCTACGTCTCGCTGCTCATCCCCTTCGTCCTCGCCTACATCGCCTACTGCTGGTGGAGCTTGGACAAGAAGAAGCTGACCCGCGACGAGATTGCCGAGGGGCACGCATATTGAAATAATAAAAGAATAAAAGATTCTTTGACCTAAAGGTGCAAAGTGTGGATTCACAATGAAAAAACGCTTCACGTCTATAGTCGGGCGTGAAGCGTTTTTCTTAGCTTATCCGATGTACTTCAGGATCATGTCCACAATCTCGTCTTCCGTCTTGCCATCCACAGAAATGATGAGGTCGTAGTTGCGGGTGTCGTAGCGCGAAGTCTTGGCGTACTTTTTCACGTAGTTCTCGCGCATCGTGTCAACCCTCTCGATAATCTTGCGGGCCTCGTCCTCAGTCACATGCTGCTTCCTCATCACTCGAGCCAGACGGAAGGGCATCGAAGCCCTGATAAAGATGCTCAGACGATTCGGACAATCGCGCAACACAAAGAAGCCCGAACGACCTGCTACCACGCACGATTCCTCGGCGGCAATGCTCTTCAGAATCTCAGTCTCCACCTTGAACACCGTATCCGTATCAAGCGGTTGTACATCATCATCATCATCCCGCGGAATGTAGTAATTGGCCGAACCCGGACCAATTATCAGCTGGCGCTTCAGCTCAGTCCACCAGTTCTGCTTAGCGCCTTTCAGCTTCTCAATGTCATACACACTAAGGTGGAACTTCTCCTGCAAGCCCTTGATGACGGCCTTGTCGTAGAATTCCACGCCCAACTTCTCAGCAAGCTTACTGCCAACGGTACGTCCGCCGCTGCCCAACTCACGATTGATTGTGATAATGAATTTCTCGTTCTTATTCATAATATGATAGCTTTTAAGGATGCTCTTTATTTCTTCGTCGGCAAAGATAAACAAAAAAATCGGACTAACCAAACAAAACCTTCAGAAATCACCGTACTTTCCCTCAGAAATCACCGTAATTTCCCTCAGAAATCACCGTAATTTCCCTCAGAAATCACCGTGATTTCCTCAAGAAGTTGCCGTGATTTCTTGCAATTATTGCCGTGATTTCCAACGGAAAGTACCGTGATTTCTGTGGGTTGTTGTGATGGTTTGCGAATGTTTTTGAAACGGCAAAGGAAAAGGAGGGAAAAACGGACTCGGGGTTATCTTTTCGTCTTTTTCGGGGTGTTTTATTGGCTGTTTGGCATAAAGTTTGTACCTTTGCACCCTGTATGATAGTATGTATAGCAGAGAAGCCCAGCGTGGCGAAGGATATTGCCCGGATTATCGGCGCGACCAGCAGCCACGACGGGTATATGGAGGGTAACGGTTTCCAGGTGACGTGGACGTTCGGCCACCTGTGTACGCTGAAGGAACCTCACGACTACACGCCGATGTGGAAGTCGTGGAGCTTGACGGCGCTGCCGATGATTCCAGAACGGTTCGGCATCAAGCTCATCGACCAGCCGAGCATCAAGAAGCAGTTTGCCGTCATCGAACAGCTGATGCAGCAGGCCGAGCGCATCGTGAACTGCGGCGACGCGGGCCAGGAGGGTGAGCTCATCCAGCGCTGGGTGATGCAGAAGGCTGGCGCGAAGTGTCCCGTCAGCCGACTGTGGATATCGTCGATGACTGACGAGGCCATCCGCGAGGGCTTCCAGAGCCTGAAAGACCAGCAGGACTACCAGCCTCTCTACATGGCGGGCCTCAGCCGAGCCATTGGCGACTGGCTGTTGGGCATGAACTGTACGAGGCTCTACACCTTGAAATATGGTCAGAACCGACAGGTGCTTTCCATCGGCCGCGTCCAGACCCCTACCCTCGCCCTCATCGTCAACCGCCAGAAGGAGATTGACAACTTCAAACCCGAACCTTACTGGGTGTTGGCAACGGTCTATCGCGACACGACGTTTACGGCGACGAAGGGGAAGTTCACCTCAAAGGAAGACGGCGAGAAAGCATTCCTGGAAATCGAGGGCAAGCCGTTTACCGTCACAAGCGTCGAGAAGAAGGAGGGCAAGGAACAGCCGCCACAGCTCTACGACCTGACGTCGCTACAGGTAGACTGTAACAAGAAGTTCGGATTCTCTGCCGAGCAGACGCTGAACCTCATCCAGGCTCTCTATGAAAAGAAGTACACCACCTATCCGCGCGTAGATACACAATACCTCTCTGACGACATCTATCCCAAGTGTCCGCAGACCATGAACGGTCTGTTCCAGACGAAGTTCGGCGGCATAGCTCCATACGCCGACCTGATACGCCCCATAGGGGGAAAGCCGCTGAAGAAGTCGAAGCGCGTCTTCGACACCTCGAAGGTCACCGACCACCACGCCATCATCCCGACGGGCGTCATTCCGCAGAACCTGAGCGACGCCGAACGGAAAGTGTTCGACCTCGTGGCACGTCGCTTCATCGGCGTCTTCCTGCCCGACTGTAAGTTCTCGACGACGACGGTGCTTGGCGAGGTGGGAGCCCAAACGAGTTTGGAGCCTGCCGAGCGTGAGCAAACTCGAATAGAATTCAAGGTAACGGGTAAGGAAATCCTTGACCCGGGCTGGCGTGTCGTCAGAGAAGTGAAAGGTGAGGAAGTGAAGACTGACGACGAGAAGAAGGCTGACGACGAGGAGCGCACGCTGCCTACCTTTGTGAAGGGCGAGAGTGGCGAGCATACTCCCACGCTGACGGAGAAGTGGACCACACCCCCGCCCTACTATACCGAAGCCACGCTGCTCCGTGCAATGGAGACGGCGGGTAAGTTTGTTGAGGACGAAACCCTGCGCGCCGCCATGAAGGAGAACGGCATCGGCCGGCCGTCAAGTAGAGCCAGCATCATCGAGACGCTGTTTAAGCGAAACTACATCAAACGCGAGCGCAAACGACTGGTTGCCACACCCACAGGCATCGAGCTGATAGACCTTATCCGCGAAGACCTGCTCAAGAGCTGTGAACTGACGGGCATCTGGGAGAAGAAGCTGCGCGACATCGAGCACCAGAAGTACGATGCAGCCCAGTTTATCCAGGAACTGAAGACGCAGGTGACGGAAATTGTCCGCGACGTGATGACCGATCCGACGAACCGCCACGTCACCATCGCGCCGGTTCAGGAGGCACAAAAGAAAAAAGCCGCAAAGCAATAAAACGGCCTGCCTTTCGGTTTTGTAAACAATAAAACCACTTGCCTTTGCGTTATAGAATAAGTTATGCGACAGAACTTACACCTTATATATATATTGCTGGTCGCCACACTCCTGACGGGATGCGGTGCCGAGCAGGCCATGAAGAAGGGTGACAAGTTCTATGCCTTAGGCGAATACCACGATGCCGCCGAGCAGTATAAGAAAGCCTACGCACAGACTAAGTCGAAGGAACGCACCCTGCGCGGACAGCGGGCGATGAAGATGGCGGAGTGCTACCGTCGCATCAACTACACGCAGAAAGCCATTGCTGCATATAACAACGCCATCCGCTATAAGCAGGAGGACTCGCTGACGCACTTCTACTTAGCACAACAGCTCATGAAGAACGGCAGTTACAAGGAGGCCGAGAAGCAATTCCAGACATTCATAGACTCCATAGGGAACTATGAATATAAAGACCCTCAGAATTACGAACAGCTGGCAAAGAATGGTTTGCGCTCGGCACGACAGGCTCCTGAATGGAAGAAGGAAGGCTCAGACTATACGGTGAAACGCGAGAACTTCTTCAATTCACGACGTGCCGACTACTCGCCGATGCTGGCTGGCGAAGAGAACAACCAGCTCTTCTTCACCTCGACACGAAACCAGGCCAAGGGCGACGAACTCAGCGGCATTACGGGAACCAAGAACGGCGACATCTTCTTCTCGCAGAAAGACGACAAGGGCAAGTGGCAGCGACCGGAGGCCATCGACTCCGAACTGAACACCGACTTCGACGAAGGCGTCTGCTCCTTTACGCCAGACGGTCGCGTCATGTACCTGACGCAATGTAAGACCGACCCTGACTATCCACGCTATGCCACCATTATGACGTCGAACCGCTCGGATGCCTCATGGTCCAAGGCGCAGGAAGTGAAACTGACGCGCGACACGCTGTCGGCCTTCGCCCATCCTGCCGTAAGCCCTGACGGCCAGTGGCTCTACTTCACCAGCAACATGCCCGGTGGTCTGGGCGGCTACGACATCTGGCGCGTGGCGCTGACCAACAACGGTTTAGGTGGCGTCGAAAACCTTGGCGCGCCCATCAACACTCCCGGCGACGAGATGTTCCCCACGTTCCGTCCCAACGGAGACCTCTACTTCTCGAGCAACGGCCACGAAGGCTTAGGTGGACTGGATATTTATATTGCAAAGGCAGTTGGCAGCTGGCAGTTAGCAGAAAACCAAGAGCTAACAGCAAATAGCCATCAGCTGGAACACCCAGGCTACCCCTTGAACTCGCAGGGCGATGACTTCGGCATGACGTTCGAAGGCATGCTGAACAAAGGCTACTTCTCGTCGAACCGCGGCGACGGCAAAGGCTGGGACCACATCTATTCGTTCTTCAATCCGGAAATTGTGCAGACCGTCAAAGGCTGGGTCTATGAGCAGGACGGCTACGAGCTGCCGCAGGGACAGGTCTATATGGTGGGCAACGACGGTACCAACCTGAAGCTCAGCGTCAAGGGCGACGGTTCGTTTGAACAGCAAATCAAGCCCGGCGTCGACTATGTCTTCCTCGGCACCTGCAAAGGTTTCCTCAACCATCAGGAACAGCTCCGTGTGGAGCCCGTCAAGGAGTCGCAAGAGTATGTGCTGCAGTTCCCGTTGGCAAACATCACCGTCCCAGTACTTATCGAGAACATTTTCTACGACTTTGACAAAGCCACGCTGCGCCCAGAATCTGCCGAAGCCCTCGACCAGTTAGTGGCGTTGCTGAACGAGAACCCCAACGTTACCATCGAGCTGAGCGCCCACACCGACTACCGCGGTTCGGCAGAGTATAACAAGCGCCTGAGCCAGCGCCGCGCAGAGTCCGTCGTCAACTACCTGAAGGACCACGGCATCGCCCCAGACCGCATGACCCCAGTGGGTTACGGCAAGGAGCGCCCCAAGAAGGTACGCAGGAAGTTGACGGAGAAACATCCCTTCTTAAAAGAAAACGACGTCTTGACGGAAGAACACATCAAGACGCTCGACGAGGAACAGCAGGAAATATGCAACCAGCTGAACCGTCGTACGGAATTCCGCGTGCTGCGCACTACTTACGGACTGTTTCCGAAGAAATAACCTCGCCCACACCGACGAACAGCAGACCAAACAATATGGTCGCCACAGCCAGCAGGTTGACGCTAAACGACTGCGTCGCCATTGTGCGCAGCATGACTTCGAAGTGGACAGCCAGCAGTTCCCAACCACGGAAATACACAAACAGCACCACAAACACCATGATACAGAACGGCGTCCACAGACGCATGAACGTAGAAGTCTGAGGACTGAGGGCTGAACTTTGTTCGGCCTCAATGCGTTGCATAACGCGGTCTGTGAAGCCGCCATCCTCTATCTGTTGGCTGGCCGCCTCGCTGAAAAACTGTCGTAACAAGCGTTCGTTATCTTCCGTCATATCCATTCTTTCTTAAATAGTTTGCCAATTTCTCCTTACCTCGCGAAAGATGCGACTTAATCGTCCCTTCCTTGATACCAGTAATCTTTGCGATGCCAGCAATGTCGTAGCCATCTATCAGTTGCATCGTAACACATGTTCTTTCGTCAGGCTTCAATAATGCCAAGGCGGCGTAGAGGTCCATCCTGAGACCCACCCCCATCCCCTCCCTATGAGAGAGGGGAGTAGATAGTCTATCCGCTGATTGACTCCCATCCTGAGAGTAACCACTCCCCTCCCTCACAGGGAGGGGTTGGGGGTGGGTCTGCTCCTTCCTGCGATAGTCGTAATGCACGTTATATGCTATGCGCATCAGCCAGGTCTGGAACGAGGCCAGGCCCTTGAACGAGCGGATGTTGGTGTAAGCCTTGATGAAGGTTTCTTGCGCCAGGTCGTCGCTCAGCGCCTCGTCGCCTAACGTCTGGTGCAGGAAGAAACGGCGGATAGGCGACTGGTATCGGCGCACGAGCTCGTCGAAAGCCCTGTTGTTGCCCGATACCGCCACCTGTGCTACGAGAACTATGTCACTTAGTACCGCCACCTCTTACCTTTTACCTCTTACTTCTTACATCATACATCTTCCATCTTACCTCTTTCTTATATCACCTTGCTCTTCTCGGGCATGATAATCCACGCCACGATGTAGAAGGGGATACCGGCAAAAGCCGTAAAGAGTGTGAGGGCTGCATAGCCTAAGCGAACAGCTACGGGGTCGAAATCCAGATACTCTGCAACACCTGCGCAGACACCGCCTAACACGCGGTCGTCGCTTCGATATAATCTCTTTGTCATAGTTTTATATTTTATGAAGTGAATAAAATGTTGTCCTTAGTTGTCCTAGTTGTCTTTAATTAAATCTGGTCGTCGTGCATAATTTCCCTGTTGTTTTTGCGAGCTGAGCGCGAAGCAAACACCTTACCCAGTCCGATGCAGAACACCAAGGCACCAATGCCGAAGCCCACGTTACCAGCAGCATAGCCCAGGAACACCATCAGTCCCACGCCGACGAAACACTGGCGCATGCCCTTCTGGTACTCGTCGTCAACATTCCCCGGTTTGTCCTCAAGCAACTGTTCAGGGATAGGCTGTCCTTGCTGCATTGCCATCTGCGCCAGCTTCATCTTCTGCTTGCGGTTCTTGTTGATGAAGTAGAACAAGGCAATGATTATCAGTACGGGAGCCAGCACAAAGATGATCAGTATGATGCACAGCACGAAGAACATGCCCATGATATCTTTATGATCTATTGAGTTGAGCCAGCGACCGATATCATCGTCATCCACATCATAGGTATGCGAGTGCCAGGGCGTGTTGATGGTAACGGTTCCCTTATGACTCCGGGTATGAGTAACCGCTGTGTCAGTACCAGTCGTGTCGGAGTAAACCTCCACGGCGTCCTTATTTGCCGAGTCCACCAGCTCAGTTGGAGCCTGCGGAGTATGGCGATGCTTCTGGGATGCTGCCTGAACGCCCATGCCAAGCGCAAGGAGCATAGTCATTGTAATAATAACCTTCTTCATAGTCGTATTGTTTTGTCTTAATTCTTAACTATTAACTCACTAACTTCCATATCGCCCGAACCGCGGACGCTATTTTTGAAACTCGTGACATTACCACCCAGTTTGATATCGCCGGAACCCGTCAGTCGAGATTCTACTGAGCCGCTGTTGTCAAACCACATCTTGATATCACCCGAACCTACCAGTTCTACCAAGGACTGTAAGGTCTTGACGTTCCTGACGTCCACATCGCCAGAGCCCACTAACGACACATTGATGCGATCACAAATGATGTCGTCAAACTTAATGTCACCAGAGCCGTTCAGCGTGATGTCAAGGTTGTCGGTATCCACGAGACCATTACTCTCGAAGTCGCCAGAGCCCTTCAACTCAATGCCGAGGAAGTCAGGAGAGCTCACGTAGACTGTAACGTCATCAGCGTCAGACACGCCTAAGTTAATGAGTTTTCCTTCACCCTTCATTCTAACCACCAGCTTGTTGCCAGTCACATAGGTTTCTACATCGTGGAGAACTTTGACGGGAGCCTCAACACGAACAGAGAATGAGTCGTTCTGGGTGTACTTAACGTCTAACGAACCCTGCAGTTCTATGCGCTCAAAGTCCTTCAAATCGCGCTCATGCATGGCCTGCGGCTCCGTTTTGGAGTATCTCACCTTCAATCCGCTACATGCACAGGATGTCAGCATCCCGATAGCCACAACTGCTAATAATACTTTTTTCATACGTTCTTCTTTTTTGTTGCTTTTTATCCGTTAGACGTCATAATTCGCTATTAAGTTGCAAAGTTAAGAAAAAAAATCGTATCTTTGCACACGGAATGGCAAAATTACCTGTCGAGTTTACGGAATATACGCGCCAGTTGATGGGCGACGAACGCTTCGAACGCTACTTGCAGTCGTTCGAAGAGGAACCGCCTGTGAGCATCCGCTTGAATCCGAAGAAACTGGCTATTAGAAGTTGGCCATTAGCTGTTAGCAAAGAGCCAATAGCCAATAGTGAGCCCGTTCCTTGGTGCCGCAACGCCTACTACCTGTCCCAGCGTCCTAACTTTACTTTCGACCCGCTGTTTCACGCTGGCTGCTACTATGTGCAGGAAGCCGCGTCGATGTTCCTCGACGAGCTGCTGCGCCAAGTGAATCATGGGGACTGGAACACTGATAAAAGCGAACCAGGAGATCAGGGTTCTCCGCAAGCGGAGTGTGGCACGCAATCCATTCCCTGTGATTCATTAGACCTTTGTGCTGCACCTGGTGGCAAGTCCACCCTCCTCCGTGCGGCACTACCCGAAGACTGCGTACTCTACTCCAACGAACCCATCCGCAACCGCGCCAGCATCCTTTTGGAGAACGTGACCAAATGGGGCTACGCGAACCACTTCGTCACCAACCTCTACCCTGAGGTTTACCGTAAGTCGAAGCTCTGCTTCGACCTCATCCTCTGCGATGTCCCCTGCTCCGGTGAAGGCATGTTCCGCAAAGATCCTGCCACCATCGGCGAGTGGAGTCCACAACAGGTGGAGAAGTGCTGGCGCCTGCAACGCGAGATAGTGGACGACGCCTGGGCATGCCTCAATCCCGGTGGACTATTAGTATATAGTACCTGTACCTTTAATACTAAAGAGAACGAGGAGAATATCCGCTACTTCTTAAAGCAGTACGACGCCGAGCTGGTTTCCGTCAACATCAAGCCGGAATGGAACATCACGGGGTCACTACTCCCTGGCTTCAATGGTCCAGTCTATCGTTTCATTCCAGGCCTGTCGCGTGGTGAAGGACTTTTTATCTGCGTGTTGCGCAAAGGAAGCGGATCGGCAGTTTTCACGGAGAAGACTGAATGTTCCCACGCTGGGAACAAACGATTCCCACGGCGGGAACAATCGATTCCCACGCTGGGAACAATCCCTTTACACGTAGATAATCCTCGGGCTGAACTATCTTATGCTCAAGCCATAGCCTACCTGCGCGGCGAGGCTCTGCGGCTGCCAGAGGACACACCACGTGGTGAGGTGACGGTAACCTTTCAAGGATTTCCACTCGGCCTGGTGAAGAACATCGGTTCGCGCGCCAATAACCTCTATCCCAAAGAATGGCGCATCAGGACTACCCACGTTCCCGACACCTACCAACCAGTAATTGAGTTCAGAGTATAAAGATTAGAGTTCTCTCTTCGAAAGTATGGTCTTACGATGAGAGTTTAGTGTTTTTTCTCGTAGTCAACAAAAGCATATCGGAAAGCATGACGATCGTCGGTGTCATGCTCTTCGCGCCATACCTCTTGCCAGTCGCTATAGTCCGGGAAGAAAGTATCAGCCTCGGCAGGCGTGTCGTCAATCTCCGTCAGACAAAGGCGGTCGGTTTTGTCCATCAGATTGCTATATAAGGTAGCGCCGCCGATGATGAAGATATCCTCGTCGGGCTTACAAGTCATGATAAACTCATCCCAACTGGTGAAGCATTCGCAACCTGGCAACTGCTTCGTCGAGCGTGTCAGTACGCAATTCCTACGATTGGGCAGCGCTCCCTTGGGCAGCGACTCATACGTCCGCCGACCCATCAGGATGGTATGTCCCGTAGTCAATGCCTTAAACCGCTTCAAGTCATTCGGCAACCAGTATATCAGCTTTTTCTTATATCCGATGGCCCTGTTCTTCGCCACCGCGGCAATCATCGAAACCATAAACTATGAACTATGAATTTTGAACTATGTCATCGACCTTGGTCGCTTTGACCTTAGGTCAAAGAACTATAAACTATACACTAACTTCCGCTTTGATATGCGGCCAAGGGTCATAGCCCTCCAACTGGAAGTCTTCATATTTGAAGTCGAAAATAGACTTTACGTTTGGATTAATCACCATCTTAGGCAGGGGGCGCGGCTCGCGGGTCAGTTGCAGGCGGGCCTGGTCCAGATGGTTCAAGTAGAGATGCGTATCACCAGTAGTATGGATGAAGTCGCCAGCCTCCATGTCGCATACCTGCGCCATCATCTGCAGCAGCAGGGCGTATGAGGCAATGTTGAACGGCACACCTAAGAAGGTATCGGCACTCCGCTGATAAAGCTGCAGCGACAGCCGGCGGCGAGCCCCACCCGAAGGGGAGGAACCCTGCTGCTCTCCTTCTGAAGTAATCGGAGCCGTATAGAACTGGAAAATGGTATGACACGGTGGCAAGGCCATGCGGTTTACCTCGGCAACGTTCCATGCCGAGACTATCATACGGCGCGAGTCGGGATTATTCTTCAACTGGTCCACCACCATCTGAATCTGGTCTATCACGCCACCGTCGTAGTCCGGCCACGAGCGCCACTGGTGCCCATAGACAGGCCCCAACTCGCCGTTCTCGTCAGCCCACTCGTTCCAGATGCGCACACCGTGCTCCTGGAGGTACTTCACGTTGGTGTCACCATTGAGGAACCACAGCAGTTCATAGATGATTGATTTCAGGTGCAACTTCTTGGTAGTCAACAACGGGAAACCATCTTGCAAGTTGTAACGGCTCTGAGTGCCGAAGATGCTAAAGGTACCAGTTCCCGTGCGGTCACCCTTCTGCGTGCCCTCAGTCAGAATGCGATTAAGTATGTCTAAATATTGCTTCATATTCTTTGAACTTTGTTATCGACCTTGGTCGCTTTGACCTTTAGGTCTATGAACTATTTCACCTTCACTGCCGAGTAATTGATGTTCAGCGCGTCGGCACGGCGTAGAGCCTGCTTCACGTCGTTGATGAGTCCCATCTCCGTATCTCTGTCAGCACGGATGCTCACCACCAAGTGCTGGCGGTCTTCTTCCGTCATGCTTGAGCGTTCCTGGGCGATGGCCTCACCAATCTGGGAGACGCTGACTAAACGGTCGTTCACCTGGACACGCGACTCCTGACCAACCACCCTGCCCTGCGCATCGACAGGCTTGCCGATGAACACATAGACCACGCTCGACTTGCGCACCGCCTTATCGACCTCTGTACCCTGCGGCACGTTATACTGGACCTGCGGCTTGACGTCTCGCATGTGAGTGACAATCATAAAGAAGAACAATACCGTGAATATCAAATCCGGCATCGCCGCCAGGTTCAACCCCGGCACCCTACGCTTGTCCTGTCTACGAAAACGACTCAAGGTAATTCTTAACTTTTAATTCATAATTCCTAATTCTTAATTCCTTCAGCTATTCTCTGAGGATAGCGCTGCATGATGGTTTCGCGCTCCTCTTGAGAACAGTCACGGAGAGAATGACCATACTTCTGGCTCGCCATCTTCTCTCGCAGCGAACGGTAGGCAGCCACCACGGCGTTCTGCATCTCGAAGTAGGCATTGTAGCTGGTCTTGCGGTCGGTCTCAACAGCTATCATGTGGCGGTCGGTCTGACGCGAAGCCACAAACGACTCCACCTGAGCCGTCAGCTCCTGCAAAGTTACCGTCGAGTCGTTGCAGAAGAGGTGGTCGTCAGCATCTATACGTATCTGGAGTACGTTGCTGCGGCTGATGTCCTGCTGCTCCTGTTGCTGTTCGTCGACAGGCGGCAGACGACGTCCCAGTCCCTTGTCGGTATCCATCGACGAGGTCACCAGGAAGAAGACCAGCAACATAAACGAGATGTCTGCGGTCGACGTCGTATTGAGTTCAGGAACACTACGCTGCTTTCTTCTAAACATGATTCTTATGATTGTCCATCCAGAACGAGCGCGTGGCCGATACGACGACGGCAACGACTGCCACGAAGAGGGCTATGTACATCAGCCATAACATGACCTCTGCCATTAAGTTATTACCTGCTTCAGCCATTGTTGCGCGTTTTATAGTTAGTAATCGAGTCCATCAGCGTAATGGCGCTTTCTTCCATGTGAAGCGTCAAGCGGTCAATCTTAGAGATGATGTAGTTGTAGAAGAACTGCAGGATGACGGCAACAATAATACCGAAGATTGTCGTTATCAGTGCCACCTTCATGCCCTCGGCCACGATAGTCGGACTGATGTCGCCTGCCGTCTGGATGCGGTCAAAGGCCATTACCATACCGATGACGGTACCTAAGAATCCTAAAGACGGCGCTACGGCAATGAACAGTCTAATCCACGAACAGCCTTTCTCCATCTGCGATATCTGGACGGCACCGTAGTTTGTCAGCTGACGGTCTATCTGTTCCAGTGGCTCCTTGATGTGAAGCAGTCCCTGATAGCAGATGCTGGCCACGGGACCACGCGTGTTTCGGCACAGGGTCTTGGCTCCCTCCACATCGTTGGCTTCCAAACGGGCATCAACGTCGGCCACCAATTTCTTGGCATTCACCTCCGACAGCGTCAGGAAAATGATACGCTCGATGCAGAACGCCAGGCCCAACACCAGAGCCAAAGCCACCAACGACATAAAGCTCGCCGAGCCCTCGATGAACTTCCGCTTCAACAGCTTATGCAGTCCACCGCCTTCTTCGGCACCCTCAGGGTCATCACCCTCAATGTCGGCCATCGCCACCGTCAACGCCGAGTCAGCCACCAGTGTGTCACTCTTTACCAGTTCCGTCGTGTCACCCTTCGCCAGTACAGTTGTATCCTTCGCGGTCGGCTGCTGTGCGTATGCCATCAGCACAATGCCCAACGCCACCGTCAAGAATAATAACAAGATGATTCTCTTCATTGTTTTTTCAGAATTTGAGTGCAAAGATACTGCAAACCGACTGAAAAACCAAATTATAACTTGTAATTAAGAATAATTTGTGGACTTAATTAAATATAATTAGGATAATTCCTTTCCCTGAACAGTAAGACTACTATTCATGCCAGGGTGCTGAGTAGTTACTTTCCCTGACCCAATGACAGGTTTGGTTTAGATGTCGAACTTCTCAATGTCAACACGCGTCACGACATTATCCGTACAGAAATAGATGCGAGGTATGATGCTGGTGGCAAAGAGACTGTAAATCCTGCGGTCATCCTGTGGCGAATAAGGTATCACCAACCCGTTGGCAGCCCAATATGCTGCCACGCTCTCCCTGTCTTCCTCGCGACTGATAGCCACCATCTGGAAGTCCGGCTCATCCTTGTGCTCCAGATAGTACTGATTCAGCTGCGGCAAGTCACGCTGGCAGTCCTTGCACGAAGTATTAAAGAAAACGATGACCGTCTGCCCCTTCAGATGCATCGTCGACCATTGGCTGGTAGTCTGGTCTTGTTGCGGATTAGTCGTTTCAGGGTACGTCATAGTTACCGTAAAAAGCGGCACAAGGTCTCCGACCTTCACCTTTTCCGTCACCTCGGCATTGTCATCCTCGTCATCGTTCATGCTGCAACCAGCAAATATGCTGCTGCACCCCAGCAAAAGGAGGTACAGCAGCATATTATATATGACATATTGCTTACTTCTCATCGCACAAAGATCTTAGCCGTCTTCTTGCTGCCAGCACTTTCCGCCTCGATGACGTAAGAACCCTGCGACAGCTGGAACTGCACATTCGTGCCACAATCAGCTGTTTCAAACGCAGTTGATCCGCTGACATTGACAGCACGCACATAGCTGATGTTGTCTTTAGCAGTAACCGTCACCAAACCATTGCGAACGCTGATGACAAGACCCTCAGCCACATCCTGCTTCAGGTTTCCTGACATATCAGTACTTGTCAGGTAGTAGCGTCCGTAGTCGTTCGGCTGCACACTGATGGATTCTCCGTCATTGACTGCTGTCGAAGTACCAGTCATCGCGTCGAACACAAACAACTGTTTATCGTTTGTTGTTTCCTGGTTATTGTTTATTGTCACTTCCACCAGGTCGTCGCTGCTGCAAGTCACACCAAACGATACTAGTTGCAACTCCGGCATCTGGTTGATGCTCACAGCCGTGCCATCAGCTACTGTGTAAACCATTGGAACATCAGCGAGGTTCGAATCGAAGAGCGTCTCCACGGTCTGTCCCCCACCAAGCATGATGCTCGCTATCGAACTGCCGGCATCGTTCTTAGCCGTCAACTGCAAAGCTCCAACAGCTGGTGCAGGAGTCGAGGTGACATTATAACCGTCTATCATCATGGATGGGGTGAAGGTAATCTGCGTAGCGCCCTCCTTTGCTTTCACGAAGAAGGACTGCATAGGTGCAATGGAACCTGTAGTTATTGGCGATCCCGTATTGTTATCGTTGTATGTCCAATAACCTGTTCCTGTCTCAAGGTTGTCACTATTCTCACTCAAGAAGGTAGCCATATTGATAGAACACAGATAGGGATTGCCCACCAGCTGATAGGCAGACGGAGATGACTGGATATCGGCTATCAGAGCATTATAGGTTCCGTTGCCTGCCGAACGTGACGTAGAGCCATACTGTGTACCATAGGTAACACCGCTGATATCGGGCGTACCATCTGTGAGCAATTTACCCGTAGTAGCCTTGCTGACATTCTGGGTCAACTTTCCGTCCGAAGGCGACGTATTATCCCACTGGTAGTAGTCGTAACTGGTATCAGCCTTTGGCAGGCGGATCAGTGTCTTGGCAGTCTGATCCTTCTTATGCGGACGGATAGCAAATGCCGTCCATGTGCTGTATGGCACCGTCACGTCATTATACTCATGACTCCACTGGTTCAGTATCGTACTCACGCCACCAGGAATGTTAGCACTGTACTTAGTTGCCCTCACGTCGTTGGTCTTGGTATAGACACTGACGCCCTGCTGGGTCCATCCCTTCTGATAGATGGGATACTTGGTGCGACTATAAGCAAAGCCTGCAGCATCAGCTATCGTAGAGAAGCTGATAGGCAGGAATGCCTCTGTTATCTGCCGGCCATTAACTGCTTCCGTCGTAGAATAAGGCACATACATATCACCAGCATAAGTATTCTGCAGCGGTGTAGACATCAGTGTCCAGGTGTTGCTGGTCAGCTCCTTCTCCACCCAAACCTTCTCGTAGGTCAGCCATTGCTGGTTCAGCAACTCGGCAGCAGGCTTCATATACAGTTCCTTGGCCCAGTTACCATAGAACTTCTCGCAGTCGTAGACATCGCCCGAGATACTATGATCCTGGCACGTATGCTCAGTATAGCGTACCATCAGGTCGTACTGGATGTTCGTCGTTGCACCTGTACCCACGTTGCTATAGATACCCTCCGTGTTATATGCCAGGTTCACCAAATGAGGCGCTTTCAGTCCCGACGGAATGGTGACGTAAGTGAACTTCATCGGTACGTAGGTCTTGGGAGTGGTATTGATATTCTGCTCACTATTGTTCTTATAGCCATTGGGATGGCCTGCCGTTGCGTGGTTGTCAGCTGTGGCAGCATCGGTAACTTCACCCTTATACAACTCTGCACGCTCAGAACGTTTCCAGTTGGCATCGCTGTTCCACTCGGCAGTAGTTCCGTTCCATGTCACAAACTCTGGGACAACCTTCAACAGGAACTCTACATTTCCCTCACAGGCATTAGGATCGTCAGCATCTTTAATCTGGAAGAACAAACGGTAGGCAAAGCCCTCCTTGAAATCTGGCTTTTCAACGCCAGCACCATGGAGATTGACCGAGATATACATTTGACTACTACTGATGGTCGTTGCCTCAAAGGTAGCTACCTTGTTGACATTGGCTGTTATCTTTGAGTCGGTGGTCTGGTAGGCATCCGACGATGCATATTTCAGCAAGTCGAGGTCGCCCATAATATTCAGAGTGCCAACTTTTGCCGTTTCACCTTCTTTCACCTTGAACGTATTGACAGGAATGTGGAGCAGATAACCATCACCCTTCTGCATATTCAGCAACTGTTCCTTGCCCACACGTATGACACGGATGTCTTCGGGATAAGTGGTGACATCCTCAAATCCCAGCACCAGTGTCGGAGCATTTGCAGTGGTATTAATGGTAAAGTTGTATTCAAGCGGTGAACAGATATGGAAGTCCAGCGTGCCGTTATTCACCACATCCTCAATGGGCAGTGCAGCTATTGACGGGGTCGCACTCGATATCGTACCATTATAACTATTGGAGCACGACAAGAAGAGTAGCCCCTCCGAAATGGCCTGGTTGATGACAGCATAATATTGAGGATTTACGCTCTCATAACTTGGCACCAAATTCGTTGCTGTCTTATAGGCATCAGAACCACTTACATTTTCCTTATTGCGATAATGCTTCAAGGCATCCGAGAGATAGTAGCCGTTTTCACCGACTGTTATCTTGTAGGCATTGAACTGTTCTAACGTTCCCTTGAAATAATCGAAGTGTACGCCTTCGTAAGCCTTGAAGCCAGAAATCTCGTCATCGTCAGGCATCTGCAGCACTACCTTCAGATTGACCGTAGCCTCACCTGTCGAGCAGCTGCCGTCGACAGTTGTGACAACCTCGCCTGAACTATCCTGCATCTCCAGAAACATCATCTTCGGCACGAAGATAGGACTATAGGCATCACAGGCGTCCGTATTCTGTCCCCAGAGGGCCTCGTCAGTCACGGCAGACTCTCCTAAGGAGTAAACAGAGACGTAGTACTGCTCGCCCTGTTCCAAGGCAAAGCCTTTCTTGGCCAACGAGAAATAAAGCAGGCCATCTGTACCTGTGAAGAAGCCGTTTGTACTTGAAGAGGCGACAAAATCGCTTTCACTCGGAACAGGCTCAGGTACAGTGTTTGGAACAACTGTCGTACCATACAGGTTATCATTATTGTCGTACAGAGTAGCATCGGTCAATGGGGTACCATTGCTGTTACACAGACGCCAGTAGACATTCTTTCCCATCTTACTCGACAGAGACTCGGCATCAACATAGACATTGATTACCACCTTCTTGTCACCACACTGTACATCCTGCTGCTTCACCTTCAGCTTGGCATTGCTCGTATAGAACTGCAACTGGTCGACGGCGTAGTCGGCACCCTGCGTGCCAGGAGAATAGTTGTCGATATCCACCTCATAATGGTCCACATTGGTCAAGTCTACCGAAGAGGGGATTGCCACCCGACCATACACCTGATACCATATTCCGTTTGAATAAGCACCATTGACCATCGTACTAAGGTTCGACGAGTGGAACGACACGACGCGGGTTCTCTCACCGTTGCCCTTGATGGCATATACGGTAGCCATAACCTGCGGATTCACTTGGCCACTTGTCATATTGGCAACGACACCCGTGAAGCAGAGCTCAGAGCCAGCACAAAGGTCAGCATTGAAGGCCATCTGCGCAATGGTACGCGACTCGTCAGAAGCATCGACATAGAGGAACGAGCCATACTTGCCTTTATCCTGCAAACCATAATAATAGGTGTAGTCGTAAAGCAATGTGCCGTCCCACCAATGGTACTTATAATCTGCTGGCGAGAATGACTTGTTCATCGACCTCAGCAACATATAGTCTCCATGGATTGGCGAAATACCAACCATATCGTCATTAGATACCAATACACGACGGACGTCAGGATAACAGAAACCATACTGGGCTACATCCCAAGGCAACGATTCCGTGGAGTGGTTCTTACTTTGCTCTGACAGGTCGGCAGAGAGTTCTGTGCCGCAAAGGCCGTCGAAGTCAACAGTAGCCTGCAACGTCATGTGCTGGCGCAAATAGGCTTCCGTACGCTCTAAGGGCAGTTCGCTGACAGCGAATCCCGGAGCTTCAATCAAGTTCACTTCATAGTGCACGACAGGAGCCATCACACTGCCGTCACCGATGTATCCCACCAAATGGAAGCGATTGCCATAGGTGGCTGTGATACTCTTTGACGTTCCACCTGAAATGGGGTTATAGGTACCACTCAAGGCTCCTACTGTGAGGAGTGAGATTCGGTTGGTTTCTGAGGAACCCGACAAAGCAGTGACCGCCAGCTTGTTGTCATTACGATAGATGCCCGTTTCATCCTCGTAGTAGGCATACCATGCTATCTTGCTACATTTCAGCTGTGCCGTTCCACTATTAATATAATAATAGTCAAGCTCAGAGAGATTGGCACGGATGGAGAACTCGGTGTTGGCATCCTTCATGGCTACACTGATGCGGCCGTTATCCTCTGCCAACTGGAACATATCTTTACCACCTGCGTTCAGTTTGTCATGACCTATCTGGATGTCGGTAGCAATGACCGATGCAGGGCGGATGTGGAAGATGTAGCGGGTGCTCAGAGTGGGCTCATGCATCAGGTAGGGTTTCTTTTTGCCCTCAAAGCCTGGACGGCTATCGTCAGCCGAACCGGTGTAGATACCGTCGTAGTACTTACTGACATCACAGGCAATGTTCACTAAACCATCCAAGCCAGCAGGATTGAAGGTAACACCCACATTCGTATGAACGGGGCGAATTCCATTGACACTATTGTTCAGCATAAACAAGCCACGACTCACCGTAGCACCTTGATTGGTCTCTGTCAAATCTTCCAGCATAGAGCTGGCACCGCCGGCAATAGCTAAGCGGGTATTGTTGGCATCGGTCATCCAGTCATACCAACGGATGTAGGCCGCAGGTTCCAGGACATCGCCAATGCCATAGTAATTTTCAAACGGCAGCTTCAAGTTGATGGGCGTACTGCTGGTGGGATCCACATAGATGTCGTATTCTACCGTATGTACTCCCTGACGAATCTTTTCATTGACGTTCTCACGGGTACTGTTACTGTTGTTCCAGTTGTACTGTTGTACCACATCGGCAAAGTCAGCCTGTGTGTGGTAAGGCCGCTCGGAGGCACCCTTATCATGGACAAACAGGAATGCAGTCTCCTTAAAGAAGCTATAGGTATAAACCATGTTCAGGTTGTCGGGCTCGTGGGTTAGCTTCTTGCCTGTGACGTTATTGTAGCTGTCAATGATATCTTCTGTTGTCTGCCCTGTCAGGTCATTGCTCATCACTATCACAAGCTTATAGTCCTCCCAGCTACCGGTAAGGGCAGGCACACTGCCTCCTGGTGCTCTGGTAATAGTGACATTCATGACATTGGCAGCATCGTCATCACCACTGGGCTTTGAGCTGGTGGCTGAGTTCCAGTAGAGTCCGTAGTCGGCCTCTGTCTTATGATTCCAATAGCTACCACCTGCTGCCGTAATGTAATTCTCCGAACCAGGAATCTTGTCAAAGGTACCATCCTCACCCTTCTTGGTCAGATACCAGCGGATGTGCAGGTTGTTGGCCAAATTCATAAAGGTTGACGCACCCAGTTCCTTCTTAATCTTATTGATGTTCTCTGCCAGGGGGATTTCCACTGAAGCCACTTCATCATTTGCCACCAGGATTTCCTTGGAGTGTGTGAATGCCGAAGCAGTCACTGCACCTGGGAAGGTAGAAGTCTCAGCAAATTTGATGGTATAGATGTAGTCGTAGTCAGGCTCATAGGTGTCACGCACCGAGGCTGTCCGCCGCGGCGCCAGGTTGTGGGTATGCCCCTGTTCGTCCGTGTCCCCCGACATGGCGATGACGACATTGTAGAAGCTGTATTTGCCAGCTTCCAGCTGAAGAGTGGCAGCCGAGGGCAGCGTAATGCCCCCTGTGTTATACAGGTAGTAGCCATAAGAGGCATCACTGAATGCCGTTCCGTTAGTACCTGTCAGGGCTGTTGTCGGAACGACGATGGTGCCGTCGCTCTTGGTCAAGTAGATGCGGGCATAGGTGGCGGGCTTGCCGATTGCTGCCTGGAATGCTGTTGTGGCATGTCTCAGGTCGAGCGTCAGATTGGTCGTCTCAGCGGTCAGTCCCTCGCTGATGGTCTCACCACCACGCTGTCCACCATCCTTCAGCAGGGCATGCGGATTCTGCTTGTCGATATATACCGTATAGGTCATGGCACAGAGGTCATCGGTCAACGGCGTCTGGTCGTCCTCGTAGAACTGGCAGACGAGTCTGATGCCCTGTTCGGCCACCTCGCGCATGGTCATGTTCTTGGGGGCAAAGACGACGGGTGCCGCCCAGTTGGCGAAGGTGGTGCTGCTGAGCTTGTCGTCATTGGTCACCGTCAAGAGCTTGTTATCATTTGCTAAAGCAAAGGGGTCGCCATTGATGTTGAACGTCCAGTAGTCGTTAGCACGGTTACTGCTCTGACGAAGGGGCTGGGCATTGCCATCCTTATCGACCACCTGCCACTGCATGGTGTAGTGTGTCGTGTTGTCCGCCAGATAGTTCGTGCCCTTCTGGGTTGCTATGTCCGGAGCGGTTATCTGCATGCTCTGGGCGCTCCACTCCACGTTTGCCTCAGGTGTCCAGCTGGCAGACGGATACTTGAACCAATAGACGGCCTTTCTGTCCCAGTCGGGTTCACTGATGACTTTTTCGTCGCTGTTGATGACAGCTGCATCATTAGAGAATACAGCCACAATACGATACTTGTCGAGTTCGGCAGCAGTGAGCGTCAGTGTTACCTGCTGTGAGGCTTCCCAAGTCAAGGAACCGTTGACGATATAGCGATAGCGTCCCAAGCTGACATTATAGCCGTCAACAGTGTTAAGAACTGGGTCAGAATCAGGAGCCGACAACTTTCCCGTTGGGTCAACAGGTTTTCCGTCAGCATCGGTCAGATAGAAACGCGAATACTTCGTTCCTATATGAACGGGTATTTCGATGGTATGCGAAATTTCGCCAGCAGTCAGGAGCACACGCTCCAGCGTCTCAGTAACGCCACTCTTCAGCGTGCCTACAAAGCCTTTGTGGATAGAGAAGGTATAGCGGGCGTTGGGATTGCCGGTACCCTCGTTGTTGGTATAGATCTCACAGATAATCTTATGGTTGGCCACTTCGGCGTAGGTGTTCTCCGACGGCGCATAGACATTGTTCGTTACCCACGATGCCAGCTGCCCGACCTCAATGACTTTCTTTCCATAGAGCGATGCCACGTTGTCAGTAATGACAAACTCCGAAGGCAGGCTGATGGTCCAGGTGCCACTCTGACGCTCCGTGCCAATGGCTAATGGCTGTATGGTTGGCGTAGCAGCACCATCAGTGACATACCACTTGATGTGCTGTCCTGCCATCAACTCCTCCAATGAGGTGTTCCAGTCGGTGTACTCGTTGCTACTGACAGCAGACGATGCATCGACAGACATCGTGGTGGCGTTCCACTCGATAGTCGGGGTCAGGTCATTGGTAGTAATCGAATAGTCGAAGGTATAGGTCCACTTCATGTCCCACTTCGGCTCGTGGTTCACCGTGGTACCATCGGTACTGATGTCGTCGAGCGCCGTCGAGAATAGGCCCACCATCTTATATATTTTATATTTATTGGGGGCTGCTATGGAGACGGTGGGCGTCAGCACAGTCCCATCATTATACAGATAATAGCCGCTCTTGGCATTGCCACAAAGTGTACCGCCAGTGACAGACAGGATAGTTGTCGGATCTATCGGGTTGCCATCGACATCCGTCAGGTAGAAACGGGCATACTTGGCATCTGTCGGCATGCCTGCCAGCGTAAACGATGCTGCCGATCGGTCGGAAACCGTCTGCGGCTTCGTGGCCTCCGTCATGCCGGTGTTGGGCTCGTTTTCAAATGCAGGGATACGGAACACGAAACGTGACGTCATCGTTGGCATACCACCATGATAGTCGTCAGTCACCTGATACACGATCTCATAGTCGGAAGCACCTTGTATCTTAGCGTATGCCGAAGGGGCATAGAGCTGCAGGTAGCCGAGCATGTTTTGAACAGCTTCCAGTTTATCTTTGCCTTTATCATTTGCAGTGCCCCAACCAGCGTAAATGTAATTCTGGTTCAGCGTGGCACCATAGTCATTACCATCATGATAAGCTGTCCACCAGTATCCCACATACGCACTCCAGACATCATCACCTTGTGTATCGCCTTTTTGCAGCGTCTGAATACCACGGCTATTCTTGTCACGTACACTCCAGTCGGCATGCCACACATCCTTCATCTCATCTTCTGTCTTGCCGAAGTAGTCCAGCACCATCTGATGGTAGTTGAGTTGTACGTACGGATTGCTCATTTGAGAGTAAGGCAGGGTGACGACCTTCGTAAAAGAATACGTATATTGCACATCCCACTGGGGCTCTGTCTCCACCACATTGTCTGTTGCAGCAGCTGCAGCGTCGGTAGAGAGCAGACATACCACACGGTAGTCGCCATAGTCTGGGGTATTCAAGGTCACGGTGATACCATTGGTGGACAAAGCGTTGCCAAAATTATAGAGGTAGTATCCCTGTTTGGGTTTGGAGGTCTGCTGAGGTGCAGGCGTGGCACCGCTGATGGACAGCAGACCTGTCGGGTCAACAGCCCTTCCACCCTTCATCAGTACAAAACGAGCATACTTCGGCGTGCCGCTCACCATCTCCAATGCTTTGGAGAAGTCCACAGCTGTCGATGTTGTCTCCGTCTCCACATAGTCCTTCAAATAGAGGCTTTTCTGTCCGCCCGTCTTCAGCGAAGATTCGAAAGTATCCGGTGCAGGAAGTGTATAGGTTATCAGCCAGCCACCATTGGGTTCTATGCAGTTGCCTGACCAGTTATAGACACTTGTAAGAGCATAGCACTCCAACTTCGTTGTTCCAGAAGGCAAAGTAACTACGACATTTGCGCCATCCCAAAGCAGATTATTATACCCTCCCTTATAAGCATAACCATCCTCACCAAAGGAATACCAGTTTGATTCATTATACGGAGAAGATACGTTTAGAATCTCTATCGCTTCGTCATCGCTGTTATACGCTGTAAAACGCAGATAGCGTGGATAGCTACCTAACAGATTATTGAAATAGGCGGCACTGATGGTGAACTGGTTATTGGCAGGAACGACTAATTCCCCTTCTTGAGTGTACGTTGCCGTTCCTTTGGTCAGCGTAGGGAAGGCAATACTGGCCCACTCATCTGCTGTGTATAGACGTCCAGAGGATACGGTGGTTGATGATTCACCCCAAGGTGCTTTGATAGCATTCAAGTGAACATACTCGCCATGGTCAGAAGCCAATTTTGCCAAGTCGATGGTAATGATTCCATCTGCCACCGTAGCATAGGTTCCTGCGCTATTGACTTCTATCATGCCATTGTCGGTAGTATTGTCATTCTGGCGATTGAACAGGAAACGCGGAAAGGCGCCAGTGTAAGATACCTGTAACTTGCTGTAATTCGTTAGGTCGGCATAGTTATGGCAAGCCACATTACTGCCATCACCGTAGATGCCAGTACCATTAGAGACAGCTATACCAAACTGATTATCACAGGAAGGAGTACCAGTCGGACTAACCCACCTTCCTACGTCACTCCACGTCTTGAAAATCTCTGATGTCAGGGAATTAGAAGGATAGCTATATAGCGTCAGCGACTGGATATTGATAGTCTGTCCGTATGCTGCCTTGATGGCGTTGAGGTGTACATTATGTCCGGCATCGTTCAGTTTGATTTTCTCTAAGTCGATACGCCAAGTGGAGCCTTGAGCTGTAACGTATGAATGCGTCTTGGCATTGATCTCCAAAAAATCTCCGCCGTTGCCATCGCCACTGGCCCTATTGAACAGTAGACGGGGAGTTCCTTCATTAACGACAATTTCCAACACTTTGTAGTTAATGAGGTCAGCAAAGTTGTTATAGTGGACATTCACGTCACCATACACCAAATCAGTTGACGTGTTCAGATTCAGTGTAGTACTGCCGCCAGTATACATGCTACCCGTCAAGCTGGTGGAGCTTAAGCCTTGTCCCCATGCACTGCTGCCAACGCAGAGCAAGAGGGTGAAAAGAAGGTATTTTGTCAAATATATAGACTGTTTCATCATTATATTTCGTTTCATGTCGTTATCTTCTGTTTAATCTACCTTCTGGTGGTGTGAGCGGCGGGGTGCCGGAGTGCCATGGCAGGAGCATACAGCATCTGGTCGGCCGAGAGCGTCATGTAGAAGCGATAGAGCATCTGGCGATAGGCCGATGTGCCGTTATATACCTGAATCTTCATTTCATGATAGACGCGCTTATCCGCTGTGAGTGCAGTGCCTGGGTCGGCGATATAGCCGAAGATGAAAGGCTCATAGACAGGGTCTATGCCTGGTTGCAAATCAGGATCCCATTGAGGTTTGCCAGTGGTATTGATATACCAGACGGGCGTCTGACCTTCCTCGTCGCCATCACTAACAGTGGAGCCTGTGCCTGTGCGGTAGAACGAACCGGGGTTAGCGGTTTGTGTAGCATCACCCTTTGCGGCGTAGGTGAAGAAGGACTTCGACCAGTCGTTGTCGATGAGCGTCCACTTATAGCCAGTACCCGTGGGTGTCGTGGCACTGAAGGTGACAACTTCCCCTTCCTTTGTCACACGAGGCAACAGGTGGAAATGGCCGTAGTCGTGGAAGGTGAACTCGTAGACATGATTGGTGGCATCAATCTCCTTCACTGAGCAGGGGTAGACGCCGATGGGCGGGAAGTCGTAAGGTATGACTTCGAACTTCAGGTTGTCGAGGGTGATGGGGATGATTCTGTAGTCATTGCGAGCTATATAGTTCCACTCGTTGGTGGCATTGTTGCTGATAAGTGCATAGCGATACTCGCTGCCGTTGGTACTCTCAACCTCTAATGTCAGGTAGAACAAGCCTTCGGCATTCGTCGGCGTAGCACTTTCGTTAATGTAGAATGTCTTGGTGACGGTTGCTTCGTCAACTAAGGTTTCGTTCAGTGTGATAGTGAAGTCGCCTGTAGCAGCATTGGCCTTCAAGTTGGGACGGATATCCATGTGATGGGCATCCATGTCGTCTGGATAGCTGAGCGAAGGCAGCAGTTTCAGGTTCTCACCATTGCTAGTGATATCGCTGATAGTCATTGACTTCACGGTAACATTATCTCCTGTGTTATTCGTAATACTCACCTGCAACTTTGCCAGCATGCGGACGACGATAAGGTCTTTACTGCTGTCGGTAGCGGCAGTTGTCTGAACATTGCTCATAGGGATACCCGTTTCTCCGAAACCGTTGTCTGCGGCGGTGGGGTCGAAGCCGTTACCGTTTACCGTAGTCACCTTTGCTGCAACAGCGGAGTGATTGACATTTCCCGTCGTTTCAAACTCTGTCGGGGTATTGCCAATATCGGTCATTGTAGTAATGCCAATACCAAGTAGGTCACACACGTCACCAATAGATATATTGGCAAAGCTATAGATGGTATAAGCACCTTGCGTTATTCGGGCTACGCCGTCAATCTCTCTTTCCGAGCCAGCGGAAGGGCGGCAGGCGAGAAACTTCTGAACAGCACCACCGTTAGTGTTCGTCACCACGACCACCCAGAGGTTCATCATCTCCTCGTCCTGTGCATTGGCATCATCCCAGTCTGTGGCTCTTGCACGTGTCGTCGTTCCTGTTGAAATGCGCAACGTCAGCCCATCCTTCTCATTCGGATTAAGCTGGTCAGTCTCAATGCTGTCTGACGAACACGCAGCCATGACGGCAGTCAAGGCTGCAAGTGTTATGATGTATGTATATCTAAGTATCTTCATAGTCTTACATGTTTATCGGAGCATGCATGAATGTTTATTGTTTCACTATCACCTTATTAATCTTACGATCGTTCTCTGTTTCTGCCTCAATAATATAGACACCAGCCTTTGACAGGTTGAAGCTATATTCAGGCGATTGCGGGTTAGCCTTGTGCATCAGATGACCACCAGTGTCATAGCAACGCACATTAAGGATTGGCTCAGCCGTAGAGGCAATGACCCTCACCGTCAGACCTTCTGTGAAGATTTGCAGATGGGTCTCTTCTGCGGCCTTCTCCTGAATGAGAGTGCTAACAAGATAGTAACGGTTCTGGGTCTGTCCACTGACAGCAAACTGCATACCCGACTCTAACGGGGTCAACTTCTGCTCCACAGCATCGTAGAAAGCTATCGAGTCACCCAACAGCTCTACACCGTTAAACGTCAGTGTACAAGGTGCATCGCTGGTCGACTCCACGCCAAGCGGTAGACTGCGGAAGTCACGAATGCTGTTAATAGTAGTTGCCAAACGTCCGCAGAGCGTATAAACTGTAGGCACATCCTTCAGGTCAGAGGTGATAAAGGTCTCCGTATCTTCCGACGGCAGGAAGTCGTTGCTGGCCTCACTGCGCTGCATGACCAGTGCACTGCTCTGGCTCTCGCCACGCTGTGCCGTGATAACAAGTCCGACAAGGTTCGATGTCTCCACTCCACGGGTAGGAGCTTTCAGGGGGAACACCTTGCCATCACCAGTATCTTGCACGTAATTATAGACCGTTACATCCTCCGTAATATTCTCTATCTCGCCAGTAGTCTCGTTTAATTGAGTTCCAATGACGACAGAATAGGACGTACCGTTACCCTTCTTACCAAAACGTGACTGTGCCTGCATGTCCCTATTAAAGTTGATGGTAGTGGCTTGACCAGCCGTTTTTGCCTGTACGAAGAATCCCTGTCCGGGAGCCAGCACGGCATTATCAGCCGCGAAGGATGCGCCACTAAGATTAATCCAGTCACCATTTGCAGCCTTCTGCACCAAGTGCTGGCCTGTCTTAGTAAGCAGCCAGTACTTTGTTTCCAGTCCAGTATTCTCTGCAAAGAATGCGTCCATATTCAGTCCGCAAGGGAACGGGTTTTCTACCAAATAATAGCCTAAGTTTGATGCACCAGCAGAAACATCCTCGGTGTGGTTCCTAATGCCAGACAACATCGCGTTCAACTCACTTTCCTTAATAGGTATGCGAGTGTATGTACGAGCATCACCATAAACGCTAGACTCAGACTCCGTCTTCTGGGCAGATGTCGGCAATAACAGGTCGGTTTTCAGACGACCTCGGTTCAAGGCTCGCTTCTTCGGATTACCTTGAATAGCACTCAATTCCGTATCGGTTCCGCCATCATTGGCACCGGTCTGCGCGAACTCGTAGTAGTCATACATCGTATCCTCCTTGGGCAGACGGATGATGGAAATGTCATTGCTTTCGTCGTTTGACGCACCCTTTAGGTGGTTCATCACCATCACCGAGAAGCCGCCATTAGCATAGTCCACCGTTGCATCGTTATAGGTATTACTCCATACACCCTTGATAGCCACATTGGCCTTCTTGCCGCCCATTGGCTTGTAGCCTAAGCGGTCAAGGTATGCATCGGCAGTACCACCGCCTTCGACTATCCATGTAGCAGTGTTTCCTGAGCCAGACCATATACCTTCGTTAGCTGAGCCTAAGTTCTCCGTCTGACTATCGTCATCATTACTATAAGTAGAACCCACTTCATAGAGTACGGCCTTAGCCTTGTCCCAGCTTCGCTGATAGATGGCGGGATTATAGCGGTCATAGCCAGTGCCGAAGGTGACAGGGTCGTAATACGTGGTCTTCTGCTGTGCTGTTTTCTTTGGTGCATACCATTCTCCTGCTATGGTGCCCTGCAACGGCGAGCCCAGCAGATACCAGCGCTTATTATCAAGTTGATACTCCACCCACGCCGAGTTATAATTCAGCAGGTGGGCATTCAGGAGTTCTGTTGTCGGCTGGAAGGCTATCTCGTCACAACTGTTTATCTGGTACATCTCTGCTATAAGGTCACCTGTTCGGCCCTTGTCTGGGTCGGTACCGTATGTCTCATTCCAGATGTCATAGATGCGTGCTTGCATGTCATACTTCAGAATATTGTCCTTCACTTCCGTCGTAGTGACAGTCTCTTTCTTCAGCGTACAGAACGTAAAATATGTGCGCGTATCATACTTGGCAGAAGAGGCATCCTTCAGATATTTGCCGGTTCCTACATTCTTGAGTGCGAACTTGCCATTACCGTCTGACTCAATCTGCCATAGGGCAAGATAGTCACCATCCTGACCATATGTGTGATCATGGCTGTTTCCTTCCAGTCCCAAAATGAAGCTGAGATTTTGATCAGCAGGCTGTGAGTTCAGGTAGCCAGGGCTGCCATAGACTGAATAAGGCTGGCCAGCAGGTGTCTGAAGTCGCAGAAGGTATCCTCCCGTTACACTTTCAAGTTTGAAGTAGTAGCCGGTATTGGTACTTTGATATGCAGTAGCGTAGTCCGCATAACCCAGGTTCTGGGCAGTAGTTCCATAAAGGGCTTTACCATCTGCCTCATTGGCGATAGCGAAGGCCTGTCCGCTACTGACGAGAGCATCAATATCGTTGAATCTCTCATCGACAGAGGTTACCAAAGTTTTCACATTTTCGCTCAGGTTGGGGAATGGTGCTGCATCTAATGAACCCTTGCCGGCGAATGCGTCATAGAGTACTGGCGCATTGCCCCATTCGTCGCTCTTCATCAGGATGTGCGTACAATAGAGCGGTGCAAAACCCTTGCGGAACAGACGGTCTTTCGGTGTACGGTAGTTCCACTCATTAGTCTTATAGCCATACAAAGGCGATGTGCTTGCAGCGGCACTCACATACAACTCATCCTGATTGCTTGCAGAGTTACCGTCGGCACGACGCCAGTTCTCATCGTTGTTCCAGTCGGTATTGCCGGCACCACCAGTCCACACCTCGTAGTCAGGCACTATCTTCAGGTTGATGAGCAGCGTGCCGTCGCATGCGTTCGTGTTGCCGTCTTCTCTGAAGGGCAGGCTGAGTGTATAGTTATAGCCTTCACGCACTTCGAAGTTCCCAGTGAAGTAGATGCAAAGACGGTTCTCGTTCTTTTCAGTCATTCCACTGCTCTTGGACGTGTCAATGGCATTGAGCTTGACAATCTTTCCAACAATAGGCAGCGAGCCTGCCCATACCTTCTCGCCATCTACATCTATCATCTTTGTCATCTCCGTAGAGATGGTCTTGTCCCACTCCGGGTCATCGGTGGAGGCTAAGTAAACATTATAGTCACCAGACTTCACTATCACCTTTGAAGAGTTGGTAGACTCCACCTTGGCATCGCGGATGGGCAGCCAGAGGAAGTGCTTGTCGCTTTCTGCGGTGGTATTGTAAGTCTCAGTCGGAGCATCGTTCACCGAGCCATGCTTTACCGTCTCAAACTGAGCCTCCTTGGCCAGTCGGATGCTAAGTATGGGATTCCCGTCAGGATAATGATAGCTCTCAAATCCATTCTCGTTGGGTACGAAGCCGCACTTCAGCGAAGGTGCCTTATCGCTCACCTTTATGCGCAGGCCCTGCGGCTCATCGCAGAAGTAGGCTACATAATTGGATGCATCGATATTCAGGGCTTTGTTGAAATAGCTGTCATGGATGGGACAGACTACGAGATAGAAATAAGGGTCATCGTTAGAAGCCTTCTTAGCAGGAACGCTGATAGTTCTCTGGTGCAGTATCAACTGTCCCTTGTCAACCAGTCCCTGTAAATAGTAAATCATCTCAAACGTAAGATTCGGCGTTTGCGACAGCTTTTCAGTTACACCTTCGAGCGAAGTAACATCTGGGTAATAGACACGTAAGGTGGCCAGTGCCTCGTCAAGTCTGACAGTGCCTGCTGCGTTTGTCTGACTATGATAGTTGTCCAGGGTTGCCAGCACCTTCGGGTTTGCCGACAGGTCGCCTAACCACCAGTCGAAATTCAGGTCAGTCAACGACACATCCACTCCGTTGATGGTGTAGCCCTTCAGGTCAGTGAGCAACGTGGGTATCTTACCCTCACAGACTTCCAAGTCCTGGGAGGCATCAGAAGACTCCATGCTCAGGATGTTTAAGGGGGGCTTTATTTGGAACACCTTCTTCTTGTTACACATAGACCAGATGTTGAATTCCTCATATAAGGCATTGCCACTGAGAGTAGTGGTGAAGCCGTTATCAAGGGGAACAATATAATAGTCGGTGTTGATCTTCCACGGCAGTTGGTTAGAGTAGTTACCATTCATCACTATCATGCGCTCGCCTGTTTCTGAATCTGTTTCAGCAAAGACAGCCCCCTGTTTGGTCACGGCCTTGGCAAAAGTATAGGATTCCATCTTGCTGAAGTTGGTGTTCCAATGGAAATTCAGCACCGCTGCATCTTGTGTGTTAGCATTATCGCGGTCATTCGAATCCCACAACTTAGTAGGATTTCCCAAGACAGCAGCATCGAAGGCTGCCTTATAAGCATCCAAATAATCTGTAACGGCTTTCTCACCATATTCACCAGTCTTGATAATACTTTCCAGTTCTGCAATGGTTTTACTGATACCGTATCTGCTGGACAGTTCACTCTGGAAGGTCGTCAGGAATACGTTTTTGTCGAGATACACAAAGGCGTATGATTTATCTTCACCATTAGCGTCACCCGTCACCTCAGGTTCACCTATAGCCGAAAGGATCTTCTCAAAGCCGAGGGAAACCTTCAGCAACTGCATTTCACTGGCCGTCTTGTTGATACAGATGGGAGTGTTCATCACAGGTATAGCCTCTGGCACGAATGCATAGACCTCAATATTGTCGAGCATGAAGTCGCCACCCTGTGAACTCACACAGTTGTTGTTCACTTCAACCCAGTATTGCTCGTATTTTTTTGAAATTTTAAATTCGAAGTAGAACTGCTGCCAGTTGACATAGTCACCTTGGTCCAGTTCATAGCACTGACCAGGGCAGAAACGGTAGATGGTTTCATCATCCTCGCCCGTGTTCTGCCCCTTGACTGTAAGGATGACGCTGCCGGGACAGTGATAGGCCGAAGGGTTGTTAATTTTATTTGATCCAGAAATCCAGCCAGAACACATCAACTTGTCTCCATTACAGAACTCTCCATAAAATGGTACGGAGCATATTTCGCCTGGCTGCTCAGAGGCATCGATATACAGGAAAGCTGATTCCATGCCGTCATCCTGGGCAAGGCCATAACCAGTAGCGGCATCGTTTACAGGCTTAGCTGTTTTACTGTATCCATTTACTGTCTCCATCGTTTTAACAAGCGCGTATGAACCCCAGCTGGGATTGTCGCCGTCAAAGCCATAGTTGGTCTTACCAAAGGTCAAGGGGACAGGACTGGAATTCGGAATCTCCGCCCATTGACCATACATGTAATCCCTGTTGTGCAAAGCTATCTCCGATGAGTTCTGGAATGTTGCACCTTTCGGGTAGTCAAAAGTAATCTTTGCAATAGGTTCACCGGCCTTCTTCACCAGATTCTTCGGGTCACGAGTACTGCCCTGCACCCGCTTCGTCGCGTCAGTATCTGTCCACGGCAGAGTAGAGGTGTTCTCGTCAAAGATAATCTCAAATAGGGCTAACTGGTAACGTGTCCCACCATTGTTAAAATATACTTTAATATATGATTTATGTGTATCACCAGCGTTATTGACAGTTTCCCCAGGATAATTGAACACGATGAAGCGGCTTTCACCATACAATCGCGTAATGGTTCCTCGTTTGTTTCCTTCATCATAGAGATAATAGCCTTCACTATTATGGCCACCCTTGGTGATGCCTGTACTTCCCACATCATCAATCACCACTTCTATTCTTCCTGACGTGTTATCTACGACAGCCGACACGAGATTCTCGTCTTCCGTTCCGCTGCCATTAAACACCCAGTAGTCCTTGAAGTTATGCCTGATACCGATGAACTCGCCCTGATATTCGGCTTGCTTCTGGGTTTCGTAGGCCAAGCGCTTGGCCGGGAAGTGGAAGGTCTTTTTCTCAAGCCATTTGTCAGAGTTGTAGGTACATGCCATCAACTGTGTTGCCATATCCTTGGCATCCCTCATGTCATAGATATAGCGCATGGTGAGCGAAGGCTCTTCCAGATTGCCATCGAGGTGTGACGAGCTGTTCTTATAAGCGAAATCGTTGTAACGTGACACATCGGCAGCAAGTATAAAATTCTGTCCGTCGCTGTTTTTGTACGTGAAGAGGTGCGACACGTATGTCTTTGCCCCCGGGAAGACCGTCGGCCAGTCGAGCATCTTACCTTCGGCGTTGGTCTGGAGCCAATCAGGAAGGTCATCAACCTTAACGCCTGTCACCATACCGTTGTTATAGAGATAGTCCATCACGGTGCCGGCACTCGAGCTCACGCTGAAACGGTTCTTCAGACCGTCAAGGTCTCTGTCGTTCTGATAGTTATACCAGCGCTGATAGAGGACAT